>Ga0308161_1000329_pt1 | contig 83721 bp, 48 predicted proteins | sample PhyFR2_FD_201034 | JGI IMG/M metagenome (GOLD analysis project Ga0308161, IMG submission 201034) | Phyllosphere microbial communities from UC Gill Tract Community Farm, Albany, California, United States - DLSLF.R2 | ecosystem: Host-associated > Plants > Phyllosphere > Unclassified | place: USA...
ACGGATCAACGCTGAGTGTTGATCGCTTCAAGGCCGGTGTGGCCAGACCTCGAAGTGTAAATTGGTGGAGCTAGACGGGATCGAACCGTCGACCTCTTGCATGCCATGCAAGCGCTCTCCCAGCTGAGCTATAGCCCCTCATCGCTGAGGACGGGGCGAATCTTAAGGGCGTATCGAAAGCCTGTCAAACTTATTTTTGAAAAATTTCAAAATTTTTTGCCGGGATAACAATCACTTACCGCCCTCCCCCGTAAATTCGGGAGAAACGCCGAAGGCAGGATCAAAAGATCGCAGCCTTCGGCAGTCCTGCAGAGAAGCAAAAGCAATCAGGCGATGGCGCCCAAGAGCTTTTCCCACTCTTTGTTTTCTTTCTTCGACACGCCGCCCAGCAGGTCAATCGCCTGGCGCAAGCGGAATCGGGTGAGATCCGGGCCGAGGATTTCCATCGCATCGAGCACCGACACCGAACTCGCCTGCCCGGTGATCGCAGCAAACATCAGCGGCATCGCATCGCGCAGTTTCAGCTCGAGGGATTCGACCACCGCCTGAATCGTCGCGGTGATGCTGTCCTTCTCCCACTGCCGCAGGCTTTCCAGTTTCCACAGGATCAACTGCATCAACTGGCGAACCTGATCGCCGGAGAGCTTTTTCGACTCGAACAGCTTGGCATCCGGATTCACGCCGCCGGCAAAGAAGAACCCCGCCAGCGGTGCAACCTGGCTGAACGTTTCAACCCGGCCCTGCACGTGCGGCGCGATCTTCATCATGTATTCGGAATTGAACGCCCACTTCTGCACGCGGGCGGCAAACTCTTCCACCGGCAGATCGCGCAGCCACTGGCCGTTGAGCCACGACAGCTTCTCGATGTCGAAGATCGGCCCGCCGAGGGACACTCGCTTGAGGTCGAAGTTGTCGACCATTTCCTGCAGCGAGAACTTCTCGCGCTCGTCCGGCATCGACCAGCCCATGCGCCCGAGGTAGTTGAGCATCGCTTCCGGCATGAAGCCCATGCGCTCGTAGAACGTCACCGAGGTCGGGTTCTTGCGCTTGGACAGCTTGCTCTTGTCCGGGTTGCGCAGCAGCGGCATGTAGCACAGCTCTGGTTGTTCCCAGCCGAAGTATTCGTAGAGCAAGATCAGTTTCGGTGCCGATGGCAGCCACTCTTCGCCACGCAGCACGTGGGTGATGCCCATCAGGTGATCGTCGACGACGTTGGCGAGAAAGTACGTCGGCAGGCCGTCGGTCTTCATCAGCACTTGCATGTCCATGCGATCCCACGGGATCTCGACGTCGCCACGCAACATGTCCGGCACCACGCAGACGCCTTCGCTCGGCACTTTCATGCGGATCACGTGCGGTTCGCCAGCGGCCAGGCGCGCCGCGACTTCTTCCTTCGACAGCAGCAGTGCGCGGCCGTCGTAGCGCGGAGTTTCGCCGCGAGCCATTTGCTCGGCGCGCATCTGATCGAGTTCTTCAGCAGTGCAGAAGCACGGGAACGCATGACCCATGTCGACCAGTTGCTGGCAGTACTTCTGGTAGATATCGCCGCGCTCGCTCTGCCGATAAGGGCCGTGCGGGCCGCCGACATCCGGGCCTTCGCTCCAGTCGATGCCGAGCCAGCGCAGGGCGTCGAAGATCTGCTGTTCGGACTCGCGGGTCGAACGCAACTGATCGGTGTCTTCAAGGCGCAGGATGAACTCACCGCCGTGCTGCTTGGCAAAGCAGTAGTTGAACAATGCGATGTAAGCGGTACCTACGTGGGGGTCCCCGGTAGGCGATGGCGCGATGCGAGTGCGGACGGTGGTCATGGCTTGTCTCGAAAAAATGAAGAGCAGAACAATCAAGCGGCGAATGGTAACAGGCGACACCCGCCCGGCTCCAGCGGGCAGGGTATTTAAGCCGGAGACCGGGACTCGCTTATACCGAGTCGCCGCCATTCGCGAGCAGGCTCGCTCCCACAGGGAACGATCCCTTATACCGTAAGTAATCGTTCGCGCAGTTTGGCAACCTCGTCACGCATCTGCGCCGCCGCTTCAAACTCCAGATCCCGCGCCAGTTGGTACATCTTCTCTTCCAGCGCGCGGATGCGTTTGGTGATTTCGCTTGGCGAGCGCAGCTCGGCTTCGTACTTGGCGTTCTCTTCGGCGGCCTTGGCCATGCCTTTGCGCTTCTTGCTGCGCGAACCCGGCACGGTGGCGCCTTCCATGATGTCGGCGACGTCCTTGATCACACCTTTCGGGGTAATGCCGTTCTCAAGGTTGAAGGCGATCTGCTTCTCGCGACGGCGCTCGGTCTCACCAATCGCCCGCTCCATCGAACCGGTCATGCGATCAGCGTAGAGAATCGCCCGGCCATTGAGGTTACGCGCCGCGCGACCGATGGTCTGGATCAGCGAGCGCTCGGAACGCAGGAAGCCTTCCTTGTCGGCATCGAGAATCGCCACCAGCGACACTTCCGGCATGTCGAGGCCTTCACGCAGCAGGTTGATCCCGACCAGCACATCGAACACGCCGAGGCGCAAATCGCGGATGATCTCGACGCGCTCGACGGTGTCGATGTCCGAGTGCAGATAGCGCACGCGCACGCCGTGGTCGGCGAGGTAATCGGTCAGGTCTTCGGCCATGCGCTTGGTCAGCGTGGTGACCAGCACACGTTCTTCGATCGCCACACGCTTGGTGATTTCCGAGAGCAAGTCATCGACCTGGGTCAGCGCCGGCCGCACCTCAACCTGCGGGTCGACCAGGCCAGTCGGCCGCACCACCTGCTCAACCACGCGCCCGGCGTGCTCGGCTTCGTAGTTGCCGGGCGTTGCCGAGACGAAAATGGTCTGCGGGCTGACCCCTTCCCACTCGTCGAAACGCATGGGCCGGTTGTCCAGCGCCGAAGGCAAGCGGAAGCCGTACTCAACGAGGGTTTCCTTGCGCGAGCGGTCGCCCTTATACATCGCGCCGACCTGCGGCACGCTGACGTGGGATTCGTCGATCACCAGCAAGGCGTCGGCCGGCAGATAGTCGTAAAGGGTGGGTGGCGCCGCGCCGGCCGGACGCCCGGACAGGTAGCGCGAGTAGTTTTCGATGCCGTTGCAATAGCCCAGTTCGAGGATCATCTCCAGGTCGAAACGGGTGCGCTGTTCCAGACGCTGGGCTTCCACCAGTTTGTTGTTGCTGCGCAGGTATTCGAGGCGCTCCTGCAATTCGACCTTGATGCCTTCGATGGCGTCGAGCAGGGTTTCCCGAGGCGTCACGTAGTGACTTTTCGGGTAGAAAGTGAAGCGCGGCATCTTGCGGATGACTTCGCCGGTCAGTGGGTCGAAGGCAGAAATGCTCTCGACCTCGTCATCGAACAGCTCGATGCGGATCGCTTCGAGGTCGGATTCCGCCGGGAAGATATCGATCACGTCACCGCGGACTCGGAACGTCGCCCGAGCGAAATCCATGTCGTTGCGGGTGTATTGCAGGTCGGCCAGGCGCCGCAGCAGCGCACGCTGATCAAGCTTGTCGCCGCGATCAACGTGCAAGACCATTTTCAGATAGGTTTCCGGACTGCCCAGACCATAGATGCACGACACCGTGGTGACGATGATCGCGTCCTTGCGCTCGAGCAACGCTTTGGTTGCGGACAGGCGCATCTGTTCGATGTGGTCGTTGATCGAGGCGTCCTTCTCGATGAAGGTGTCAGACGACGGCACATACGCTTCGGGCTGGTAGTAGTCGTAGTAGGAAACGAAGTATTCAACAGCGTTGTTCGGGAAGAACGCCTTGAACTCCCCGTACAACTGCGCGGCCAGGGTCTTGTTCGGCGCCAGTACGAGCGTCGGCCGCTGGACCTGGGAGATGACGTTGGCGATGCTGAAGGTCTTGCCCGAACCGGTCACACCGAGCAGTGTCTGGTGCGCCAGCCCGGCGTCAATGCCCTCAACCAACTGGCGAATGGCTTCCGGCTGATCGCCGGCAGGCTCGAAGCGGGTGACTAGCTGGAATTCCGACATACACACCTCTGGAATCGCGGCGTTCCGCGTCAGGCGGAGCACCACGAGGACGACCGCAAACGACCGATGTCGCGCAAGAAAAAACCTGGATTGTGCTGAATGTGGTGGCGATTGCCTGACCTTTCAAGGCAAACGTCCTACATCCGGTAAAGAGTCTGACAAAGTCAATCGACTAACGGTCAAGAAATAATCGGAAAAACTTACCCTAAAAGCCGATTCGCCTGTCGCCATTGCGCGGTGATGGCCTCTATACTAGCTCCCCGTTTGTGCACCGCTCTAGTGCATTCGGCTGGAGCGCGACACGTCCCTCCACTCTCCATTCAGAGCCGCCGTAATAATGAGCCTGTTCTCCGCTGTCGAAATGGCACCCCGCGATCCAATCCTGGGCCTCAACGAAGCATTCAACGCCGATACCCGGACCACCAAGGTCAACCTGGGCGTGGGCGTGTACTGCAACGAAGAGGGGCGAATTCCACTGCTGCGCGCGGTGATCGAAGCCGAGACGATTCGCGTCGCGCAACACGCTTCGCGCGGCTACCTGCCGATCGATGGCATCGCTGCCTACGACCAGGCCGTGCAGAAACTGCTGTTCGGCAACGACTCGCCGCTGATCAGCGCCGGTCGCGTCATCACCACTCAGGCCGTCGGCGGGACCGGCGCACTGAAAATCGGTGCCGACTTCCTCAAGCAACTGCTGCCGAACGCCGTCGTGGCGATCAGCGACCCGAGCTGGGAAAACCACCGCGCGCTGTTCGAAACCGCTGGTTTCCCGGTGCAGAACTACCGTTACTACGACGCTGCCACCCACGACGTGAACCGTGCCGGCATGCTCGACGACCTCAACGCCCTGCCGAACGGCTCGATCGTTGTCCTGCACGCTTGCTGCCACAACCCGACCGGCGTCGACCTGACCCCGGCGGACTGGAACAAGGTACTGGAAGTGGTCAAGGCCAAAGGTCACGTACCGTTCCTCGACATGGCTTACCAGGGTTTCGGCGACGGCATCGATGAAGACGCCGCCGCTGTGCGCCTGTTCGCCGAATCCGGCCTGACCTTTTTCGTCTCGAGCTCGTTCTCCAAGTCGTTCTCGCTGTACGGCGAACGCGTCGGCGCACTGTCGATCATCAGCGAATCGAAAGAAGAAAGCGCGCGCGTGCTGTCGCAGGTCAAGCGCGTGATCCGCACCAACTACTCCAACCCGCCGACCCACGGCGCCAGCATTGTTGCTGCGGTGCTGAACAGCCCGGAACTGCGCGCGCAGTGGGAAGCCGAGCTGGCCGAGATGCGCCTGCGTATTCGCGGCATGCGCGAGCAGATGGTTGCCCTGCTGGCGGAAAAAGCCCCGGGCCGCGATTTCAGCTTCGTTGGTCGTCAGCGCGGCATGTTCTCCTACTCCGGCCTGACCACTGAACAAGTGCATCGCCTGCGCAACGAGTTCGGTATCTACGCCCTGGACACCGGCCGCATCTGCGTGGCCGCGCTGAACCAGAGCAACATCAAGGCTGTGACGGACGCGATCGTTCAGGTCATCTGATTTCGGCCAGTGATGAAAAACGGGAAGCCTTGAACGGCTTCCCGTTTTTATTTGTCTCAGAAAACGCCTTGCAACCTCTAGACTGCACACAAATCCAACCTGTGGGAGCGAGCCTGCTCGCGAATGCGATCGGCCAGTCGATGCTATGTCAGCTGACAAGACGCTTTCGCGTGCAGGCTCGCTCCCACAGGACATGAGCCGACCCCGGAATCTTGCGAGAACCCACATGAAAAACGACAACCTGCGCGCTGACCGTGACGACCTGGATGATTTCATCCCGCGCGCTCCGGCCAAGCGTGAAAAGAGCCTGGTGCTGCAAGTCGCCACCGGGGTATTCCTCGGTGGCCTGGCCCTGTGGCTGGTGCAACTGGCGGCGACGGCGGCCTATGCCAAGCTGATGCTCGGCACGATTACCTTCGGCAGTTAAGCCAGCTCGGCCGAGCGCTGGGTGGCGGCATCGTCGTAAATCACATACAGCGATTCGGCGACCTGGCTCTTGATGGCCTTGCTGCTTTCTAGACCAAGGACGAAACCTTCAGCCTTGCCGCCAGCGCGGTTCAATTCTTCGGCGGTGCTTGCCCCGGTGATTGCATCGAAAAGTTTTTCGGCGTGCGGGCCGATCCCTTTGGGCAGGCTGATCTGTGCGGTGCTCATGCAGGCACCTCGGTGTTGCGAGTGATTTGAATCATGGCGCGTACCTTTGCGGCGAATGGCCGGCAGCGCGTGTGACCACTTCCGGGCTGCCATGGTAGACCTCTGAGGCCTTTCTGGTAACCGCCAATCGCTGACAAAATGCCGTCCGTCCCGACGAATCGCAAAAGTTGCCCGGCGATGCTTGACTTCTCTTTTTGAATCAGTAACATACGCACCAATTCCGCAATAGCTCAGTTGGTAGAGCAAGTGACTGTTAATCACTGGGTCCCTGGTTCGAGTCCAGGTTGTGGAGCCAAATAGCAAAGCCCCTGAATCGCAAGGTTCAGGGGCTTTTTTGTGGGCGCACGAAAAATACCAAAAGGCCGATCTGTTTGGGCAGATCGGCCTTTTCTGTTTCAGACGCAGCGGTCAGACATGTTCGCTGCTTTTCACCTGAACCTTAGGCGCGCCGTGGCCATGGTCGTGGTCATCCGGCTCGATCACCGGCACTTCCTTGCCATCGCAGTCATGCAGCTTGCCGTCGCTGAAGTAATCGCCTTCACGCAGCGCGGCGAGATCGCGATAACGCAGGGTGCGCTCTTCCGCTGCGGCGAACACCGACTGTTGATCCGAGTTGCCGGTCGTGAAGTGGTTGAACGCCAGGTTGAGCAGGATCGCCATGATTGCCGATGAACTGATGCCCGAATGGAAAATCGTCGCGAACCAGCTCGGGAAATGATCGTAGAAGTTCGGCGCGGCGATCGGGATCATGCCGAAACCGATCGAGGTGGCAACGATGATCAGGTTGACGTTGTTGCGGTAGTCCACCTTCGACAACGTGCGGATGCCACTCGCCGCCACGGTGCCGAACAGCACGATCCCGGCGCCGCCGAGGACAGAAGTCGGCACGGCAGCAATCACCCGGCCCATGAACGGCAGCAGCCCGAGGACGACGAGAAACAGACCGCCGGTGGCCACCACGAATCGGCTCTTGATCCCGGTCACCGCCACCAGACCGACGTTTTGCGCGAAAGCACTTTGCGTGAACGATCCGAAGATCGGCGCAAACATGCTCGACAGCATGTCGGCGCGCAGGCCGTTGCCCAAGCGTTTGGAATCTACCTTGGTGTCAATGATCTCGCCCACGGCGAGGATGTCCGCCGAGGTTTCCACCAGCGTCACCATGACCACAATGCACATCGACAGGATCGCAGCGAAATGGAAGGTCGGCATGCCGAAGTGGAACGGTGTCGGGAAGCCGAACATGGGGCCGGTGGTCACACTGGAGAAATCCGCCATGCCAAGGAACACCGCCAGCACCGTGCCGATGACCATGGCCAGCAGAATCGACAGCCGAGAAATGGTCGCGCTGCCAACCTTGCTCAGCAGCAACACCAGCACCAGCGTGACCGCCGCCAGACCGATGTTCTGCATGCTGCCGAAGTCCGGCGCGTGGCTGTTGCCGCCCATCGCCCAGCGTGCGGCCACCGGCATCAGCGTCAGGCCGATGGTGGTGATCACAATGCCGGTGACCAGCGGCGGAAAGAACTTGGTGATGCGTGAAAACACCGGCGTGATCAGCAAGCCGATCAACGAGGCGGCAATCACCGCACCCAGCACCGATTGGAAACCGCCCTCCCCGCCGCTGCTGACGATCGCAACCATGGTCGCCACGCCGGAGAACGATACGCCCTGGACCAGCGGCAGCTGACAGCCAAAAAACGGCAGACCCAGGGTTTGCAGCAACGTCGCCAGCCCCCCCGCAAACAATGAAGCAGCAATCAACAGACCAATGTCCGCCGGCGACAGACCGGCCGCCTGGCCAATGATCAGTGGCACCGCAACGATACCGCCGTACATGGTCAGAACATGTTGCAGGCCGTAAGCCATATTCGCGCCGACCCCGAGGTTTTCATCCTCGGGCCGTTGGTGTGAAACATGGGGCGTTTTCATGGTGGGGGGTTCCCTGGTTTTTGTTATGCGCACACTGTATTCAATACTCAGGACAAATGTCCATAGAGTTGTATACAACTTGTCAGTCACATAATGGTTAGGTAGCCATCCAACCTTCTAGCCTGCGCTTCTTGCCCCAACAAATTCGGCAACACATCCCCGCTGCGCTCGCGCCAGTGCCCACTAGGCTGAAGTGTTCACGGCGACCGACGGTGTAGTCGCGCTCTTTTTTATACATATAAAGTATGCATAATCAAATCAGTGATTCAATTACGACGGGAGTTAAGGAGGCTTGAACGATGAAAGACGAATATGACTTTTCCGCAGGTAAACGCGGCGCAGTAGCGCCGAGCAAGGGCAAGACCCGCATCACTATCATGCTTGATGACGCGGTGATCGAAGCGGCGCGTACCGCCGCGGAAACCGAGGGCTTTGGCTACCAGACTGTGATCAACAACACCCTGCGCCATGCTCTGCTTGATGGCCCACGCCAGCAGGGAAGCGCTGACGATTCAGGTCTGACGGGGCAATTCAAGAAAGGCATCACCGCCACCGATCTCAAGAGTCTCGAGCGAAAGCTGTCAGCGGCCATCGGCGAAATCCGTCGCGTATTGGAGCCTGATGTAAAGCCTTAGATGGAGGCTGGCGCGATGACCCGAGTCAGCGCTTGCCGTACACGCGGTGAGTCAGGCACCAGAAGGTCGAACTCGCGCCGCAGCAACTCCATCAGCTCGTCGACGTCCGCGACTTCGCGCCGCTCACTGTCCGCGCCCATGTGATGAATGGCAAAACTGCCGTTGTTCAGGGTTTTGCGCCAGCCAGCGCCGGTGCGCGCGACCATCAGGCGCTGGGCAAAGGGTGACTCGGGATGGGTGGAGACGTACCAGTTGCCGACGGTGTAATCGATGTCTTCCTGGCGTTGCAAATCGAACAGGTACATCGGCCGCCATTCGCCTGCGACTTTGGCGCGCAGCAGGTAGCCATCTGCTTGCTTGTCGATGCGGTAAGGTTCGTGCGGGGTGGGTTGCTCATCTTCGCTGTCGAGCAACAGCGGCGCGGTGGGCACCATGCCACCGAAGCCGACATCGGTGATGTAACGCACTCCGTCGATGGTCACCAGACTCAAACGATGGGTTCGCGCCGTCCAGTTGCCTTCCGGCTGATTCATCACCACGCGCCCGCTGATCGCCCGTGCGTCGAAGCCCAATTCAAGCAGCAGCGCATAGAACAAATGATTGAGCTCATAGCAGTAGCCGCCCCGCCCCTGCTGCAACACCTTGTCTTCGATGGAGACCAAGTCGATCAACACCGGCTCTGCACTGATCGTTGCCAGATTTTCGAAAACAAACTCGGCGGTATGGCGCAGTTGCAACTGACGCAACGTATCCAGTGTCGGTGGCGGCGGCGCATCGAAACCCAGACGTTGCAGGTACAGATTGGTATTGGTCAGCCGTGCCACACTCATTGCTCGATCCTTATGCATGGGCCGCAGAACACTGCGTTGATGTTGCCCTGTATACGGGATCAAGCACGGCTTCCGACAATTGATTTCGCCAATCGCCCGCTCAGCGCTTTTTCCGCGAAGCGATGCGAATCCATGTCGGTGCATGGTCACTGGCGTGCGGTTCGTTGCGCACCCAGGCGTCAACACCGGCGTCGTGCAGATAGGGGCTCAATGCCGGGTTGAGCAACAGGTGGTCGATGCGCAGGCCGGAATTGGTTTGCCAATGATTGCGGAAGTAATCCCAGAAGGTGTAGAGGCGCTCTTCGGGATACACGTGGCGCAGAGAATCGGTCCAGCCCTGATCCAGCAGCCGCTGGTAGCACTCGCGGCTTTCAGGTTGCAACAAGGCGTCCTTGAGCCAGGAACGGGTGTTGTAGATGTCCATGTCGGTGGGCACGACATTGAAGTCACCGGCCAGGACCACCGGGTGATCGCTGCTTTGCAGGTCTTTGGCGTAATTGATCAGACGCTCGAACCAGGCCAGTTTGTAATCGAATTTCGGCCCCGGCTGCGGGTTGCCATTGGGCAGATACAGGCAACCGACCAGCACACCGTGCACCGCCGCTTCGATATAGCGGCTGTGGGTGTCATCGGCATCGCCGGGCAAACCGCGTCGACTCTCCAACGGCTGCGCATCACGCGCCAGAATCGCCACGCCATTCCATGACGCCTGGCCCTGCCAGATCGCGCCGTAACCGGCGGCCTCCAGTTCGGCGGCGGGAAATGCGCTGTCGACTGACTTGAGCTCTTGCAGGCAGACGATGTCCGGCTGCTCGCGCTTGAGCCATTCCAGCAGATTCGGCAGCCGCGCGCGCATGCCGTTGACGTTGAAGGTGGCGATTCGCAGGTTTTTCATCGTCTGCAACTCCTGCCCGGTGGGATTGCAAATTGTGACCCTGAGAACGCCGCGCAGGTTGCATCGAATGACAATACGACAGCTCAGACGCGATTACGCAGCCATTGCAGAAAGCCTCTTTTCGGCGCGACCACGGGCGTTTCCTCGGTCAGCGACTGTGCCTTGTGCAGACGGAAATCGAGCAATGCCTGCATCGCATCGTGAATGTCATGGCGCGCATCCAGGCACGGTTTCAGGTAGGACTTCTCGATGCGATACAGGGCGCAGAAAGTCTTCGCGGAAAAATCCGCCGGCAAGGCGGTGTCGGAAAGAATCCCGGCCTCGCCGATCACCTCACCCGGCCCCATGCGCCCGGATTCCAGGGGTGCACCATGGCGCTTGAGCGTCACCGAAACCACGCCGGACTCAATGATGAACAAATGATCGCTGACCTCGCCGCCCGCGAGAATCGTTTCGCCGGCGCGGAAAGTTTGCAGGGTCATGTTCTGGCTGAAGGTGTCTTTTTCTTCTTCACGCAGAGTCGAGAAGATCGGTGAGCTTTCCAGCAGCGCCCGTGGCCGCGACAACTGCGGTGCGGCGCTGCTCTCGTTGCTGGACAGCAGGTTGATCCCGGACGCCTGCAAATGCCGGTAAGCGAGGTCGAACAACTGATTGCGCACCACGCGCTTCTCGCCCATCGAGGCGACAAACCCGCTGATTTCGTATTCCGCGCCGCCGCTGGCAGAACTCTTCAACGACACGCTCGGCGCCGGTGTGTCGAGCAATTGCCGGCAGCCTTGCATCGCTCGCTCCAACGCCTCGATCACTGAGCTGGGCCGGGCATGGGGGCTGACGGGCACGCTGACGGAAACGCCGAACATATTGCTCGGTCGACTGAAGTTGATGATTTTGGCTTTCGCCGCCAGCGAGTTGGGAATCACGGCCATGCTGCCCTGGCTGGTTTGCAGACGCGTGGCGCGCCAGTCGATGTCGGTGACGCGGCCCTCGGTGCCGTCGATGGAGATCCAGTCATCGAGTTGATAGGGCTTGGTGGTGTTGAGGACGATGCCGGAGAACACGTCGCTCAAGGTGCTCTGCAAGGCCAAGCCGACGATGATCGCCAACGCGCCGGACGTCGCCAGCACGCCTTTGACCGGCAGATCGAGCACGTACGCCAGCGCCGCAATGATCGCGATGAGGAAAATCACCGCGCCGAGCAAGTCCTGCAACAGCCGGCCGGTATGGCCGACCCGCTGCATCATCACCGCGCCGATCAACACCGTCAGGGTGCGCGCACCAAACAGCCACCAGCCGATCTGCAACCCGGTCGCCGCCAGATGCAGCGGCACGTTGTCGGCCCACGGCGCCGGCTCCATCGGGTTGAGGCCTTCGTTGAACAGCACAATGCTGAACAAGGCGAAAATCAGCACCCGCACCAACAGCTTCCATTCGCTGCCGCGAGAGCTGATCAGCCGCCACAGGCCAAGATCGAGCAGGATCAGGATCAACGCGCTAAACAACGGGTGTTCGGTCAGCAGAGACAGCATCAAACAACTCCGACAAAGGCCAATCGCGAGAAGATCGCACAGATTGGCACAGTGTAGGAGCAATTGATTTCGGTGGATGAGCACCGGCTTACAAACACTGCAAAACCCTGAGCTGACGAAGGCTGCGATCTTGAGGCAGTGGGACGCGGAGCGTCCCCGGCTGCATTCCCACGCAGAGCGTGGGAACGATCAGACGCTGAACAACCTGTGGGAGCGAGCCTGCTCGCGAAGGCGTCATGTCAGTCACTACTTCTTCGACCGAATCAGAGCATTCGCGAGCAGGCTCGCTCCCACAGGGAAGTTTCAGTTGGCGGTAAAGCTCGGGGTCAGGCGTGCATCTGGCCAAAGCGCCCGGACTGGAAGTCGGCAAAGGCCTGATGGATTTCCTGCTCGGTGTTCATCACGAACGGGCCGTGGCCAACGATCGGTTCGTCGATCGGCTCGCCACTGAGCAGCAACACCACCGCGTCTTCGCTGGCCTGGAGGGTGAGTCGATCACCGTCGCGTTCGAACAGCGCCAACTGCCCTACCCCAACCGATTCCGCACCGTTGACCAGCACCGAACCTTTCAACACCACCAGTGCGGTGTTGCGTCCTTCGTGCAGATCAAGCGTCAGCAACTTGCCGGCATTGAGGCGCAGATCCCACACGTCGATTGGCGTAAAAGTCCGCGAAGGTCCGGTGTGCCCATCGAATTCGCCGGCGATCAGACGCAGGCTGCCGGCGTGGTCCTTGAGCGCGATGCTCGGAATGTCGCGGTCGAGAATGGTCTGGTAACCCGGCGCGGCCATTTTGTCCTTGGCCGGCAGGTTGACCCACAGCTGGACCATTTCCAGCTTGCCGCCGGTTCGGGCGAAGTTTTCCGAGTGGAATTCCTCATGGAGGATGCCGGACGCTGCGGTCATCCACTGCACATCACCCGGGCCGATGGTGCCGCCACTGCCGGTGGAATCGCGGTGCTGCACTTCGCCGTCGTAAACGATGGTCACGGTTTCGAAACCACGGTGCGGGTGCTGGCCGACGCCACGCTGTTCAGCGGTCGGGGTGAATTCGGCGGGACCGGCGTGATCGAGCAGCAGAAACGGGCTGATGTGCTTGCCCAGGTTGTCGTAGGAAAACAGCGTGCGCACCGGGAAACCATCGCCGACCCAATGGCCGCGCGGGCTGGTGTAAATGCCGATGATGTTTTTCATGGGGTCTCCAATGGGTGAATGCATTGGATTAAGCCTAAAGGCATATCGAATATTCGACTAGATGGTGGAAATCGGCTTGAGTGTTCCATATGCAGAACAATTGAGTCGGCGGCGCGCATTTCGCGAGCAGGCTCGCTCCCACAGGAATCTGCAATGGTTCAGAGGCAACGTGCGAGGCCGTGCATGGCTTCGCGCAACCTGTCGATGGCGCGGTCGATGACAGCGCTGTCACTGTCTCGGCACGCCGTGTCCAGATCTGCACACGCCGCAACAACCCGCGCAGCCCCAACCATTTGCGCACCGCCCCTGATGCGATGGGCCAGCTCACGCAGGCCGTTGCGGTCGCCGACGTGGGTCTGATCCAAAGCTTGCAGATCGTCGCGCAAGCTATTGCCGACTTCCTTGCGCAAACGCTCGATCAACGAGTGATCGGCACCGGCCATCTGCTCCAGGGCACTCAGATCAATCTCGACGGGCTCGGCACTTGGCGGTTCATCTTCGTGGCGCTCGCAACGCTGAGCGCCTTTCAGGGCTTCAGCCAGATCATGCAAACGAATCGGTTTGAACAGGCAACCGTCCATGCCAGCGTCCAGACAACGCAAACGCTCTTCGACCTGCGCATTGGCCGTAAAACCGAGGATCAGACAGGGTGCGCGGCCGCCGGCGGCTTCTTCGTTGCGAATCGCCTGTGCCAGCTCATAGCCATTGCGTCGCGGCATGTTGCAGTCGGTAATCACCACATCGAAGGCCTGGGTTCGCCAGCGGTCCAGCCCCTGTTCGCCATCGCCCACATCTACCGTGCGATGCCCCAGTTCGCTCAATTGCCAGCACATCAGCAAGCGGTTGACCGGGTGATCGTCCACCACCAACACGCTTAATACACAGGTAGCGGCTGCCGCCTCGGGCGTTGCCAGTGTGGTCGTCACAGCTGTCAACAGCGGCAAGGACAGATTCATTTCCACTCGCGTGCCTTGCCCGAGATCACTATCGAGACCCAGCGTGCCGCCCATCATTTCGCAGAGGTTACGGCTGATCACCAGACCCAGGCCGGAACCGCTGCGCGCCGCTTGAAGACTATTGCTCGCTTGAACGAACGGGCTGAACAGGCGCTTTTGATCTTCGCCGCTGATGCCGATGCCGTTGTCTTCGATGCGCAACAGCAAGTCCACTTCAGCGTCGGTCATGGCGATGACCTGCAAGCGCAAACTCACCTCGCCCACCTCAGTGAATTTGATCGCATTGCTCAACAGGTTCGACAGCACCTGTTTGAAGCGCGTCGGATCAATCAGCACATCCACGTCGGCGCGCGGATCAAGTTCGATGCGCCACGAGAGCCGTTTCTGCCGCGCCAGCCCTTCGAACACTCGGCATACCGATAACACCGTCTCGCGTAAATTGGCCCGCTCGGGCGAAAGGGACAAATGCCCCGACTCGATACGGGCGATATCGAGAATGTCGCCAATCAACGCCAATAATTGCTGGCCGGCATTCGACGCCACCTGAATTGCCAGTCGATCAGTCACGCCCTCCTCTGCGCGCTTGAGCGCCAGTTCGAGCATGCCGATCAAGGCGTTCATCGGTGTGCGAATCTCGTGGCTCATGGTCGCCAGGAAAGTGCTTTTGGCCCGATTGGCCTCATCCGCTGCGTCCTTGGCCTGTTGCAGTTGCAACAACCATTGCTGGCGCTGATGGATCTGCCGACGCTGCCAGCCGATCCAGATCAGGGCCAGCAGCAGCAAGCCTGCGGCGCCGGCAAAACCAAGCAGAATTTCGCGGCGATGGCGCGACCAATAGCTGTCCTCCACCACCACATCGTGGCTCCAGCGCTCGACCAGTTCATCCATTTGCTGCGGCGCGATGCTCAGCAACGCCTTGTTCAGGATCGAGTGCAGCAGCGCCGACTGCGGCGCCGTGGCCAAAGCGATGCGCGCCGGCTGATCGCCTACGGTGCCGGTAATACGCAGGCGGTCGCGGTATTGGCGGGCGATCAGAAAACGCGCCACCAGCAACGAGCTTACCGTCACGTCGACCTGTCCACGGGCAATCAGCGCCATGCCTTCGGCGGGGCTTTTGACTTCGACCAGACGCAGGCCGGGAACCCGTTGCAAGAGGTATTCGCGCAACGGGTGGCCGCGATAGATCGCCAGGCGTTTGCCCGCCAGTTCGTCGAGCGGCAATGGATGTGGTCCGTTCGCTGCGCTGACTAGCACGAACGGATTGTTCAGATAGGCGCGGGTGAATTGCAGCTGCGCTTCCCGCTCGGTGCTCGGCGTCACCACGGGCAAAATATCGAGTGCGCCGGCCTGAAGTTGTTCGAACTGGTCGTTCAGCGAGGTGCCACGCACGATCTCGAAATTCAGCCCGCTGCGCTGCGCAATCAGGCTCAGCAACTGCGCTGCCAGCCCGTTGAAGCGTCCATCAGCATCGAAAAACGCCAACGGCGCGAAGTCTTCCACAGCGCCGACCCGCACCACCGGGTGCTGATCCAGCCACTGCTGCTCGGCGGCGCTGAGCTGTACCCGCGACTGTTCGGCCATCTCGGCGAGGCCGACGCTCCAGCGCTGTTCGATCAGATGGCGACGCTCCATGGGCACGGCCAGCAAGGCCTTGTCGACGATGCGTTTGAGCACCACATCGCTGCGCAACAACGCAAAGGCGAACGGATTGGCATCAAGCCCCGACGGCCCGGCCAGTTGCAGGTCGTTGCGATAATTGGTGTTGATCAGGTAGTTGGCGCTGATGAAGTCGCCCAGGTACACGTCGTCGGCACCGAAGGCGACCGCGCCGAGTGCATCCATGGCCGAAGCATAAAGCTGTACGTGGGCGCCGGGGTAGAACGCCTGAACATGGGCCAGTGGCAGGTAATCCTCGACCATGGCGATGCGTTTGCCTGCAAGGTCAGCAGGCAGTTTCTCGTCATGACGCGTCACCAGCATCGGCTGATCTTCAGCATACGGCCGCGATAGAACAAAGGCCGGATCCGCCGCTTCGAAACTGTTCGAGGTGCCCAGGAGTTCGACGTCAGCGCGCTTGAGTGCGGCCATCAGTGCGGGACGATCGGCGAAACGCCGCACTTCGATCCTGATGCCGAGCAGTTGCGCCAGCAGGTCGGCGTAATCCGCCGTCAGCCCTTCCAGCTCATGCTGATTGCGGGTGATTTCGAAGGGCGGGTAATCCGGGCCGGAGATGCCCATGCGCAAGACTGGATGCTCACGCAGCCACTGGCGCTCCCGATCATCGAGGCGCACCTGGATACTTCCCGGTTCGAGGCGCGCCAGCACCTCCAGCGTCTGCGGCTGGTCATTCGCCCCGACCGAGGCAACAAGCCCCAGCCACAGCAATAAAACCCGCAGTCCCTGCATCATGTCGGGGTACTCAGATCAAGTGATTGCGCTTGGCGAACTCACGCAGAAGCACCAGCGAACCCAGGCCAAGTTTCGCCATCATGCGGGTCTTGTAGGTGCTGACGGTTTTGTGACTCAGGTGCATTTCCAAAGCGATGGCCTTGTTCGGTTTGCCCAGCGCCAGATTCACGAAAATGCATAACTCTCGATCGGACAGCTGCGCGATCAGCTCCTTTTCCGTGCGTTGCACGGCGTTGTACAGACCGCTGGTATTGGGCAATGCGGAGAAATAAGTGTGGCCGGACATCAATGCCTTGATGGCTTCGTGCAGCAGAGTCAGTTGATTGCTCTTGGTCACGTAGCCCCGTGCGCCGGCGCGCAGACAGCGCTCCTGGTAATGCGTGGGCTCATGCATGCTGAACACCAGCACCCGGCAACGCGCCGTTGGCGCCTTGATCTGGATTCGCGTCAGCACTTCCAGACCGTCCATCGATCCCAGCCCCAGATCGAGCACAACCAGGTGCGGATCATGCGCGCAGATCAACGGCACGACTTCATTGCCATTGGACGCTTCATGAATCTGCGTGAAGCCTTGAGCCTGCAGAACGATCCGAATGGCCGCGCGCACGACTGGATGGTCATCGACGATCAGCGCTGACTTCATTGGGACTCCTGCAAAATCGAAGACACCGCAACAGTCTGTCCCGGAGTCGGTGGCTGCGCCGGCACTGTTACATGGATGGGCAAGAGAATCACCTGTCAGGTCTGACAGTTGTGCAGAGTGTTTTTTTATGCATTGGCATGGCGCAACGATGCGTGGGCGTCAGGCGCTGCCTGGGGTTCGTCGCAAGTTTCGACTCTCGCCATTACCTGCCCGATGAGCTGTGAATTGGGCAATGGCGTCGGGCTGATCTGCGCGTTTTCCTGAGCAAACCCGGCAGCCGCCTGCAAAGGTGCCGACGGTTCGTTGTAGATCAGAGCATGGCGAACCTGTGGGTTATCGAGCAGAAAGCCCAGCAGATCGAGAGAGCCTGCCGCCAGTTCGGCATTGATCACCAGCACATCGAACGGCTCGCAGCCATAGTCGACCAGGGTCAACAGTTCGCCGAGAGTCTGCACCGGGGCGACGCGGTAGTAGCCGAGCGCGTTGAACAGGCGCTCGATTTTCATGCGATGAAAATGCTGCGGGTCGGCGATCAGGATGCGCAACGCTTTGTTGCTCATGGTCATTCTCCCGGTGAGGTTTGGGGAGGGCAAGACTACGCAAGCGTCGGCGATAGCTCTGTAGGACTTTTCCTAAAAATTTGGTCATTCATCCGGCGGCCCTGACGCACCAATATCCCCTGCGGGAGCGAGCCTGCTCGCGAAGGCGGTATACCTGTCAGAAATTTATTGACTGACACGGCGCCTTCGCGAGCAGGCTCGCTCCCGCAGGGGAAAGCATTCCATGGCGGTTATTGCCAGCCGAACCGGCGGATGTAGAAGCCTTTAACGGCTTGGGTCAGCGCCATGTACGCCAGCAGAATCACCGGCAGAAACACGAAATACAGCGACGGCAGCGCCTGCAACTTGAAGTAATGCGCCAGCGGCCCCATTGGCAGGAAGATGCCGACCGCCATGATGACCCCGGTCATCACCAGCAGCGGCATGGCGGCGCGGCTTTGCAGGAACGGGATCTTCGGCGTGCGGATCATGTGCACGATCAGCGTCTGGGTCAGCAGACCGACCACGAACCAGCCGGACTGGAACAGCGTTTGGTGATCCGGCGTGTTGGCGTCGAACACGTACCACATCAAGGCGAACGTCGTGATATCGAAGATCGAACTGATCGGGCCGAAGAACAGCATGAAGCGCCCGACGTCAGCCGGCTGCCAGCGCTGCGGCTGTTTCAGCATCTCGTCGTCGACGTTATCGAACGGAATGGCGATCTGCGAGATATCGTAGAGCAGGTTCTGCACCAGCAGGTGCATCGGCAGCATCGGCAGGAACGGGATGAACGCGCTGGCAACCAGCACCGAGAACACATTGCCGAAGTTGGAGCTGGCAGTCATCTTGATGTACTTGAGCATGTTGGCGAAGGTGCGCCGCCCTTCGAGCACGCCCTCCTCCAGCACCATCAGACTTTTTTCCAAGAGAATGATGTCCGCCGCTTCCTTGGCGATGTCCACCGCGCTGTCCACGGAAATGCCGATGTCGGCGCTGCGCAGCGCCGGCGCGTCGTTGATACCGTCGCCCATGAATCCGACCACATGGCCGTTGCCCTTGAGAATGCCGACGATGCGCTCTTTGTGCGATGGCGTGAGTCTGGCGAAGACGTTGGTCGTCTCGACCGCCATAGCCAGCTCAGCATCGCTCATGCGCTCAATGTCATTGCCCAGCAGCAAACCCTGTTGGGCGAGGCCGACCTCGCGGCAGATTTTCGCCGTCACCAGTTCGTTGTCACCGGTCAGCACCATGACCGCCACGCCATGCTCGGCCAAGGCCTTGAGCGCTGGCGCGGTGCTTTCCTTCGGCGGATCGAGGAAAGCCACGTAACCGATCAGCGTCAGTTCCTGCTCATCGGCCAGGCTGTAAATCTCGCGGCCTGCTGGCATTGAGCGAGCCGCGACCGCCACCACGCGCAGACCTTCGGCGTTGAAGGCGCCAGTGACTTGGCGAATCCGCACCAGCAATTCATCGCTCAAGACTTCATCGACCTCGCCGTGACGCACCCGACTGCACACCGCCAGCACTTCTTCCACCGCGCCTTTGCAGATCAATTGATGGGGCTGACCGCGGCCCTCCACGACCACCGACATGCGCCGGCGATTGAAGTCGAACGGGATTTCATCGACCTTGCGAAACGCACTGCCGACTTTCAACTCGCGATGGATTTCGACGTGTTCCAGCACCGCCACATCCAGCAGGTTTTTCAGGCCGGTCTGGTAGTAGCTGTTGAGGTAGGCCAGTTCCAGCACAGCGTCAGAATCCTCACCCCAGACGTCGACATTACGCGCCAGAAAGATCTTGTCCTGAGTCAGGGTGCCGGTCTTGTCGGTGCACAGCACGTCCATGGCGCCGAAGTTCTGGATCGCGTCGAGGCGTTTGACGATGACCTTTTTGCGCGACAGAAACACGGCGCCTTTGGCCAGGGTCGAAGTGACGATCATCGGCAGCATTTCCGGGGTCAGGCCCACGGCAACCGACAGCGCGAACAGGAGCGCTTCGCTCCAGTCGCCCTTGGTGAAACCGTTGATGAACAGCACCAGCGGCGCCATGACGAACATGAAGCGGATCAGCAGCCAGCTGACCTTGTTGACGCCCTGCTGAAACGAGGTCACCGCGCGGTCCGTCGCGCCGACCCGTTGCGCCAGCGCACCGAAGTAGGTGCTGTTGCCGGTGGTGAGAATCAGTGCAATCGCGCTGCCGGAGACGACGTTGGTGCCCATGAACAGAATGTTGTCCAGCTCGAGCGGGTTACGCGTGTCGCGATCGGTCTGCCGGGTGAATTTCTCCACCGGCATCGACTCACCGGTCATTGCTGCCTGGCTGACGAACAAGTCCTTGGCGCTGAGCACGCGGCAATCGGCGGGAATCATGTCGCCGGCCGAGAGCACGATGAGATCGCCGGGCACCAGTTGCTTGATCGGCAGCTCCCGCCGTGGCGCATCCCGGCGCAGCACCGTGGCGGTATTGCTGACCATGGCTTTGAGCGCATCGGCGGCCTGATTGGATTTACTCTCCTGCCAGAAGCGCAGCAGCGTCGAGAGCACCACCATGGAGAAAATCACCACGGCGGCCTTGAGGTCTTCGGTCAGCCAAGAGATCACCGCGAGCAGAGTCAGCAGCAGGTTGAACGGGTTTTTGTAGCAGTGCCACAGATGGGTCCACCACGGCAGCGGTTGCTCGTGCTCGACCTCGTTGAGGCCATGTTGCGCGCGCAGTGCATCGGCCTCGACCTCGGTGAGCCCCTCGCCGTGCGTGCCCAGCGATGACAGCAACGCAGCGCTGTCTTCATGGGCGGCAGCGACCAGCGTACTGGCCAGCGTCGGCGGCACTTCACGGCTGACCGTGGTGTCATTGATCGAATCCAGCAACGCGAGGCGACGGAAGTGCCGGGCGATGTGACGGCTGCGCAGAAAGCCTGCGAAAAATTCCTTGAGCGTGAGTTTCATGGCTGTGTCCTCTGTGGTCAGCCGGGAAACCGTCGAGCAGGTACCGCCGCGCCCTGGCACCGGGAAAACCGGCGCGGCAAGGCGTGGCGCGCCCGTCGGGAATGACAGGCGTGTCGATAGGCGGCGCTGACGATTGAGGTCGTCAGCACGCTTGGTTCAGCGTCGATGAGAAGGACGTCGAGACACGATCCGGAACGGGTCGTGCACGGGATGCCGCTGCTCGCTGTTACGGCGAGACAACGGCAGGGAAAGGCTGCGCGTTATCTTGCCGAGAATCTGCCGGTGATCGAGACCGGCCGACAACTGTCACTCGAACAAGTACCCACTGTGGGTCTCCGCAATTGATGAAAACGCGGGCAGCTTACGCCCGCAGCGAAACGGCTGGAAGAGGTGTTTTCGGGGAATGTGGGGGGTGTTCAGGAAGGGTTCAGAATTTCCCCGCGATCGTTCCTACGCTCAGCGTAGGAACGCCTCATCGGACGCTCCGCGTTCGGCTTCTGAAAGGGACGCGAAGCGTCCCGGGCTGCATTCCCACGCAGAGCGTGGGAACGATCATATGTGGGGCTTTCCATGGCCCCTTCGCGAGGAGGCTCGCTCCCACATTCTGGCCTGTGTTCACAGGACCATTGTGGGAGCGAGCCTGCTCGCGAAGTCGATATGTCAGGCAATGCAGATTCAGCTGGCAGTCGCCAACAACAGCTCCGCCACCGAGCGGCTGTGCCCGCGCTGTTTGCCATGCTCGTACAGCGAGCCGGCGATTTCGTCGGCGCGAATCGGCAGCACCGACAGCAGCGTATCGCTCAGGCCATGGCTGGCCTGGCAGAAGCCCTGCATATAAATGCCGGCCTTGCAGCGCTCGTCGGTGATCAGTTTGTAGTTGCGATCGACCTCGAACTCACCGAGGTACTCCTCCAGCGGCGCGAGCAACTTGCGGTGCATCTGCCGCTCGTAACCGGTGGCCAGCACCACGGCGTCATAGATTCGCACCGTGACTTCGCCGGTGGCGTTGTTGCGCACGGCCAGTTCGATGCCGTTTGCCGTGGCAGTGGCGCTCTCGACGGTGGTCAGGGTGCGGAACGCATGGCGGGCAATCCCGGAAACCTTCTGCCGGTAGAAGATGCCGTAGATGCGTTCGATCAGGTCGATGTCGACCACCGAATAGTTGGTGTTGTGGTACTCGTTGACCAGACGCTCGCGCTCGACGCTGTTCTGCTGGAACACCAGATCGGTGAACTCCGGCGAGAACACTTCGTTGACGAACGGGCTATCATCCGCAGGCTTCAACGCCGAACCACGCAGGATCATGTCGACCTGCACCGACGGGAACGAATCATTCAGGTCGATAAAGGCTTCCGCCGCGCTCTGCCCGCCGCCGATGATGGCGATGCTCATCGGTTGGTTGTTCACACACGGCTGCCTGGCCATTTGCGACAGGTATTGCGAATGGTGGAATACCCGGTGATCGCCCTTCAATGCTTTGAACGCCTCCGGAATGCGCGGTGTGCCGCCAGCGCTGACCACCACCGAACGCGTGGTACGCACGAATTGCTGGCCGTCGCTGCCCCGGGAAATCACCCGCAAGGCTTCGACCTGCTGGTTGTGCAATACCGGTTCGATGAACTGCACTTCTTCGCCATAACGGCTCTGCGCGGTGAACTGCCCGGCCACCCAGCGCAGGTAGTCGTTGTACTCCATGCGGCATGGATAAAAGGTGCCGAGGTTGATGAAGTCGACCAGACGCCCGTGGTGCTTGAGGTAGTTGACGAACGAGTAAGGGCTGGTCGGATTGCGCAGGGTCACCAGGTCCTTGAGGAAGGAAATCTGCAACTCGCTCTGCGTCGACAAGGTGTTGCCGTGCCAGCTGTAAGTGGCCTGCTTGTCGAGGAACAGCACATCCAGTTCGCCCTGGATCCGGCCGCGCTCCTGCAGAGCGATGGCCAGTGCCAGGTTCGAAGGGCCGAAACCGACGCCGATCAGGTCGTGAACGATGGGCGATGCAATTGCCTGTGTCATTTCCAGTGTCCTCTGGATGAACCCCTCAACGCGGGGAAATAAAGCCTGGGTGGCCTGACCGGCCTGAATCAGGTCAGCAGGTCGTCTGTTGAGTAGGAACGAGGACGATGAAAGGAAATTTAACCGGCGCGGATCACTGGCCATCCCATTGCTGGATGCGCAGGCGGCAATGCTTCATGGCGTTGACGATGTGTTTTTCCACCAGTGCCCGGGAGATGCCGAGGGTCTGGGCGATTTCCGGATGGGACATTCCTTCGATCTTGCGCAGCAGAAAACTGTCGCGGCACAGCGGCGGCAGCTCGGCCAGTGCGCGCTGAAGCATTTCCAGGCGCTGTCCGTGATCAAGGGTGCCGTGAGGCGAGGGAGTGAAATAGCGCTCTTCGTTATCCAGCACGTCCAGCGATTCGACCTGGCGCAGCGCGTTGCGGCGGTGATCATCGATAACCAGGTTCAGCGCGGTGCGATAAAGGAAGGCCCGGGGTTGTTCGATCGGCACCTCGCTGGAGCGCTCCAGCACGCGTACATAGGCGTCATGCACCACATCCTCGGCGACCTGACGGTTGCCCAGTCTGGCGTTGAGGAAACACACCAGCTCACGATAGTAGTTTTCCAACATGACTCCCGACCGCATCGATGCCGTTTCTGTCCTTGAGCGCACTGATCAGACCTGCGAATCACGCAGTAGCAAGATAGTGGCAACTTGAGGTGCGTAATTTATAGTAATTCTCATATAGATTTAAAGAGTTGATTCCATATCCCGGACAAATAGTCGTGGCCCGGCGTGCGGTAACTCGATGTGTCTGCGGCTAAATTCCGTCGCCCATGCCTCGTTTACAGGACAGCCCCTGTGTCTGTCGTGCCTTGCGACGGGCCGCAACCACTGGCCGGAACCCTGCATGAATCGTCCCCGCCCCGCCCGTCGCGCGCTGTTTGCCGCCCTCTGTCTGATTCCCGTGATCGCCGTCGCTGCCTGGCAAGTCTTGCCACCCGGTCGCGACGCCGTTGCCACTGTGCAGGTCAGCCGCGGCGATATCGAAAACAGCGTGACGGCGCTCGGCACCTTGCAGCCGCGCCGCTATGTGGATGTCGGCGCACAGGCTTCGGGGCAGATTCAGAAGATTCACGTCGAGGCCGGCGATACGGTCAAGGAAGGCCAGTTGCTGGTGGAAATCGACCCGTCGACACAGAAAGCCAAGCTCGATGCCGGGCGTTTTTCCATCGAAAACCTCAAGGCGCAGCTGCAGGAGCAACGTGCCCAGCACGATCTGGCGCAGCAGAAATACCAGCGCCAGCAGAAACTCGCCGCCGGTGGCGCCACCCGCGAGGAAGACGTGCAGACCGCGCGCGCCGAGGTTCGCGCAACCCAGGCGCGCATCGACATGTTCCAGGCGCAGATCCGTCAGGCCCAGGCCAGCCTGCGCAGTGACGAGGCGGAACTCGGTTACACGCGCATCTACGCGCCGATGAGCGGCACCGTGGTCGCCGTCGGGGCGCGCGAAGGCCAGACCCTCAACGCGCAACAACAGACCCCGCTGATCCTGCGCATCGCCCGACTGTCGCCGATGACCGTGTGGGCCGAGGTTTCAGAGGCCGACATCGGCCACGTCAAACCCGGCATGAGCGCCTACTTCACCACCCTCAGCGGCGGCACTCGGCGCTGGAGCAGCACCGTGCGGCAGATCCTGCCGGTGCCGCCGCGTCCGCTTGAACAGAATCAGGGCGGCAGTCCAACCAGTGGTCGCAGTGGCAGCGAACGGGTGGTGCTGTACACCGTGCTGCTCGATGTCGATAACGCCGACAACAGCCTGATGACCGACATGACCGCGCAGGTGTTCTTCGTCGCCGAACAGGCGCAAGACACCCTGACCGTACCGACTGCCGCCCTGCAACCGGGATCGCGTCCGCAGTGGCAGCGAGCGCAGATCGTCGCTGCCAACGGTGATATTCAGGCGCGCGAAGTACGCACCGGCATCAGCGATCGCCTGCGCACCCAGGTGCTCGAAGGTCTGGCCGAGGGCGAGCATGTTCTCAGCGCGCCGGCCACTGGTCATGGAGGCTGAATGCACACGCCCCTGATCGACCTGCGGCAGATCCGCAAAGCCTATGGCGGTGATGACAGCCCACTGGTGGAGGTGCTGCGCGGGATCGATCTGTCGATCCATGCCGGCGAGTTCGTTGCGATTGTCGGCGCCTCCGGTTCAGGCAAATCGACGCTGATGAACATTCTCGGTTGCCTCGACCGCCCCACCAGCGGCGAGTATCTGTTTGCCGGGGAAAATGTCGCGCAGCTGGACAGCGATGAACTGGCCTGGCTGCGCCGCGAAGCCTTCGGTTTTGTCTTTCAGGGCTATCACCTAATCCCGTCCGGCTCGGCGCAGGAAAACGTCGAGATGCCAGCGATCTATGCCGGCACCCCGGCCGCCGAGCGGCATGCCCGAGCTCACGCGCTGCTGGAACGTCTTGGCCTCGGCACTCGCACCGGCAATCGCCCGCATCAGCTTTCCGGCGGCCAGCAACAGCGAGTGTCGATCGCCCGTGCGCTGATGAACGGCGGCCATATCATCCTCGCCGACGAGCCGACCGGCGCCCTCGACAGCCACAGCGGCGCCGAGGTCATGAGCCTGCTCGACGAACTCGCCGATCAAGGCCATGTGGTGATCCTCATCACCCACGACCGCGAAGTGGCGCAACGGGCCAAACGCATCATCGAAATCCGTGACGGCCTGATCATCAGCGACAGCGCCGAGCACGCGTGCGCGCCGCCTGCGGCCAATCCCGGGGCATTGCAAGCGGTCGACCTGCGCCAGCGCCTGAGCAGCGGCAGCAACCAGACCGGCGCCTGGAAAGGTGAACTGCTCGACGCTGTACAAGCGGCGTGGCGGGTGATGTGGATCAACCGCTTTCGCACCGCGCTGACCCTGCTGGGCATCGTCATTGGCGTGGCCTCGGTGGTGGTCATGCTCGCCGTCGGCGAAGGCAGCAAGCGTCAGGTCATGGCGCAAATGGGTGCGTTCGGCTCGAACATCATTTACCTCAGCGGCTCGGCGCCGAACCCGCGCACGCCGGAGGGCATCATCACCCTCGACGACGTCGCCGAACTGTCCGCCCTGCCCCAGGTGGAACGGATCATGCCGGTCAACGGCTCGACCGCCGGGGTGCGCTTTGGCAATGCCGACCACAGCAGTTACGTCGGCGGCAATGACACCAACTTTCCGCAGATTTTCAACTGGCCGGTGATCCAGGGCAGTTACTTCACCCAGGCCGAAGAGGACAGCGCCGCCGCCGTCGCGGTGATCGGCACCAAGGTCCGCGACAAATTGCTCAAGGATGTCGCCGACCCCATCGGCCAATACATCCTCATCGAAAACGTGCCGTTCCAGATCCTTGGCGTGCTTGCGGAAAAAGGCGCCAGCTCCGGCGACTCCGATAGCGACAACCGCATCGCCGTGCCGTATTCGGCGGCGAGCACGCGCCTGTTCGGCAGCCGCAATCCGCAATACGTGGTCATCGCGGCCAAGGATGCGCGCAAGGTCAAGGACGCCGAACAGGCCATCGAACAGGCAATGCTACGTCGGCACCACGGCAAGAAGGATTTCGAGCTGACCAACAATGCCGCGATGATCCAGGCCGAAGCGCGCACGCAAGGCACGCTGTCGCTAATGCTGGGGGCAATTGCGGCGATTTCCCTGCTGGTCGGCGGTATCGGCGTGATGAACATCATGCTCATGACCGTACGCGAACGCACCCGCGAGATCGGTATTCGCATGGCGACCGGCGCCCGTCAGCGCGACATCCTGCGTCAGTTTCTCACCGAAGCGCTGATGCTTTCGGTGGTCGGCGGAATTGCCGGAATCGGCCTGGCGCTGCTGGTCGGCGGCGTGCTGCTGCTCAGTGGCGTGGCGATCGCCTTTCAAGGGCTGGCGGTGATCGGTGCGTTTACCTGTGCGCTGGTCACCGGCGTCATCTTCGGCTTCATGCCGGCCCGCAAAGCTGCCCGGCTTGACCCGGTCACGGCCCTTACCAGTGAATGATCGACCTATGAAAGTGCGACTGACCTTCCTCGCCGCCAGCCTGTTGCTGGCGGCCTGCAGCGGCCCGGCGCCGCGCCTGGACAGCGGCGTGCAGCCACCGAGCGCGTGGCAGTCCGCCGACACCCCCGGCGCGCTGCAGAGCAATCGGCAATGGTGGACGCAATTCGGCAGCCCTGAACTGGAGCGGCTGGTGGAACAGGCGCGGCTGGGCAGCTACGACCTCGCCGCCGCCGTGGCTCGGGTCAGACAGGCCGAGGCCAGCGCAACCATTGCCGGCGCCCCGCTGCTGCCCGAACTCAAGGCCGGGCTGAATGCCAACCGGCAGAAACTGATTCACGGCAAGGGCTACAGCCAACTGGATGTCAGCCCGGAGAATCGTTCGCTGGACTATTACGATGCCGAGCTCAGCGCCAGCTACGAAGTCGATTTCTGGGGCGGTAAGCGTGCCGCCCGCGACAGTGCCGTGCTCGGCGTACAGGCCAGCGAGTTCGACCGCGCCACTGTTGAACTGACCTTGCTCAGCGGCGTCGCCAACAGTTACACCCAGGCCCTGGCCCTGCGTGAGCAGGCGCGCATTGCCGAACTCAATCTGGCCAATGCGCAGAATGTGCTGCATCTGGTGCAGACCCGTTTCGACGCTGGCAGCGCCACCGCGCTGGAACTGGCCCAGCAGAAAAGCCTGGTGGCCGAACAACAGCGTCGTCTGCCGCTGGTGCAACAACAGGCCCGCGAAGCACTGATCAGCCTCGCCGCCCTGCTCGGCCAACCGGTGCAAGCGTTGCCGTTGCCCACGCAATCCTTCGCCCAATTGCACTGGGCGGACATCGCCAGCGGCGTGCCGAGCGACTTGCTCAGCCGGCGTCCGGACATTGCCAGCGCCGAGGCCAAGCTTGCGGCAGCCCAGGCTGATGTCACCGTCGCCCGCGCCGCGATGCTGCCGAAAATCACCCTGACCGCCAGCCTCGGCAGCGGCGCTGATCTGGCCGCCGATTTGCTGCGCACGACGTTCTACAACCTGTCCTCGGGGCTGACCGCGCCGATCTTCAACAACGGTCGCCTCAGCGCCGAACGCGACAAGGCCAAGGCGCGGCAGGACGAATTGCTGGAGACCTATCGCGGGGCAATCATCAACGGCTTCGCCGACGTCGAAAAAGCCCTCAGCAGCATTCGTGGCCTCGATGAACAACGGCAATGGCAAAGCGAAGAACTGAACCAGGCACAAACCGCCTTCGACATCGCCCAGAGCCGCTACCAGGCCGGCGCCGAAGACCTGCTCACCGTCCTGCAAACCCAGCGCACGCTGTATGCGGCGCAAGACCTCAACGTGCAACTGCGCCTGTCGCGGTTGCAGGCGAGCATTGCCTTGTACAAAGCACTGGGGGGTGGCTGGGAGATGATCTGACAGAGATGCGTCGAATGGACTGACGCATTCGCGAGCAGGCTCGCTCCCACAAATGAAATTCGGTCTGGACAGAAATTTTCGGCACGACCAAGGCTCCCTTTGGGAGCGAGCCTGCTCGCGAAGAGGTCCTGTCAGGCACTGATGCATCTGAATGACACACCGCATTCGCGAGCAAGCTCGCTCCCACAAATGGAATTCGGTTTGGACAGAAATCTTCGGCACGAACAAGGCCCATGTGGGAGCGAGCTTGCTCGCGAAGGGGTCCTGTCAGGCACTGATGCATCTGTATGACACTCCGCATTCGCGAGCAGGCTCGCTCCCACAAGGGGATTGCGAATTATTCTGAATATGTGTGTGTTTGAACCAATCTAGAGCTGTCGGCCCTTGACCTTCAGGTGCCGCGCATACCAGGGGCGCTGTGGCACTTTGCGGAACAGTTCGGTCATGTTGTCTTCGTCGCCGAAGGTGATACGCAGCGCCAGTTTCATGGTTTCCGGATCCATCTCCACGGAGCGCCCGACTTGCAGGCCGGGCACGGTGCTGCAGCCGTGGGTGTCGGGGCCGAGCCAGGGGTCGGCGACTTCCACCCAGCGCCCCGGTGCAAACCATGGCACGCCGTTGACTTCCAGACGGCTCACTTCGCCCGGATGAAAACGTTCATGGGCGCGGAACCAGTCTTCCAGGCGATCATCGATCCAACCATGAAAGCGCCAGAACACCGGGTTCACATGGGAGGAAAACGGATCACCGAGAAAGTCGTTTTCCGGCGCATACCAGCGCGCAGCGAAGTCCGCCTGATCGCGCGCCATCGGCACTGGAATGTCGTTGGATGGGTCACGCGCCACCGAAGCCCAGCGCATGTGCAGCCAGTCGTGCAGGCCCAGTTCGACTTCCGAACCGAACTGGCCAAGGGTCAATTTCGACAAGTAACGCGGGTCGCGGTACTGCGATTCCCAGACCAGGAAATTGCTCTGGAAAGTCTCCGCCGCTTTGATGTCGCTGACCCATTTGGTGTACTCGTCATCACCCTCGGCCAGCCAGGTCGGCGGCAGTGAATTGCCGTCATGATTGTCGAAATAACGCGCGAAGCCCTGCCGGTCCCGTTCCAGCTCAGGCTGCGGCTGCGGGAACGCCGGCCAGGAAGGCAAATCCTGCATTGAGCGGGCGATGCCGAGCATGTGCCGATGCATAAAGAAAAAATCCACGCCCGAGCCATTGCGATCCTTGCTTGGCCCACGGGCGTCGCGCTCCTTGTCACGCGGCCCGGGCTGCCAGCCGATGCCGCGCAGCGCTTCGCGTTTTTTCTCCGAGAGCTTGTGCCACTTGTCGCGGGTGGCGTGCCAGAGCTGGTGGAACAACCGATGCTCGGGCGCCACCAGCCAGGCCAACAGTTGCGGATTAAGCCCGGTGCGTTCACGGGCCTCGGGAAAACGCCGCTTGATAGCGATGAACTGATTGTCCTGCTCGGGCAACGCCAGCGGCCGATCCAGACGCAGTACCTGCCCGGTGAACGTGGCGCTGCCGGCATTGCCGAACGCGGCCCAGACTTCATCCAGTTTGACTTTTAATTCATACACCGGTGGCGCCAGCGGCTCATCGGTGCGCAGGAGGCGCCAATACATCTCGGCGCCGTTGCCCGGTGCCAGATCGCCAATTACTTGATAGCACACAGGCCCTTCGGCACGCAGATTGGTGCCGGTGTCGAGATAGCCGCGCAAGCCGCGCCCACGATGGGCGATGTCGAGAAACAGTTCCAGACCTTGCGCAGGCAGACCATCAAGCCCCGCCGCCGCACCGGTAAAGCGAATGTCCCAGACCCCACGCAAATTGTCCGCCAGCTGTTGCCCGGCGGTGTCCGCCAGATCGACCGTGGCCTCGCCCGGGGTGATCGGAAACTCCTCGCGAGTCAGTTCACGATGTGCATAAAAAGCGGCAGGCAGCGCGGCGCCCGTGAGTGCCATGCCCGCCATGAACCAGCGTCGAGAGATCGTCATTGCCCTACCTGTGTCAGCCATGAAGCAGGCTTTATCCAAGCTAGAACGTTTGCTCGGCGGGGAAATTTACGCTGCCGGCAAACATCACCCGCGCCGCTGCCGGGCATTTGTAACGCACACCTAAATTAGCCGTGCAGCCACTCGTTCTTCCCAGATAGCAAAGGCCCCTGCGCCTGTACCTCGACGGCGAACCTGAATGAGATGGCAATGACAAAACCGCGTTGGAAAAAGGCTCTATTCATCGGCCTGCCGCTGGCCCTGGCGATCAGTGCCGGCGCAGGATTTCTGGCCTGGGATTACCTGAACAACCCCGGCTACCCGGTGAAGGTGATGAAACAGGCGACTGAGTTGCAGGATCGCCTGCTGTCGTTCGACAGCCACATCACCGTGCCGCTGAGTTTCGGCAGCCACGACCACGAAGCCGACAAGGATGGCTCGGGCCAGTTCGACCTCATCAAGGCCAATCGCGGACGCCTGTCCGGCGCGGCGTTGACGGTGTTCGGCTGGCCGGAAATGTGGAACGGCCCGAACGCCCCGCACCGTCCCACCGAGGGTTTTGTCGAAGAAGCGCGCAATCAGCAGGAGGTGCGCTACAAGATCATTTCCGGGATTGTCCGCGACTTCCCCAATCAGGCCGGCATCGCCTACACGCCAGATGATTTCCGCCGTCTGCACGGCGAAGGCAAGTTTGCGATCTTCATCAGCATGCTCAACGCCTACCCGCTGGGCAATGACCTGAGCAAGCTCGACCTGTGGGCCGGGCGCGGTATGCGCATGTTCGGTTTCAGTTACATCGGCAACAACAGCTGGGCCGACTCGTCGCGGCCGCTACCGTTTTTCAATGATTCACCCGATGCCCTCGACGGTCTGTCGGACATCGGCAAACAAGCAGTGCAGCGCTTGAACGATCTGGGCGTGATCATCGATGTTTCGCAGATGTCGACCAAGGCCCTCGAGCAAGTCGCCGAACTGAGCCGCACACCGCTGGTGGCCTCGCACTCGGCGCCCCGGGCGGCGGTGGATATCCCGCGCAACCTCAGCGACAAAGAGCTGCAACTGATCAAGAACAGTGGCGGCGTGGTGCAAGTCGTCGCTTTCTCGCAATACCTGAAACCGCTGACCCAGGGCACGCAGGACAAACTCAATGCGCTGCGTGCGCGCTTCGATCTGCCGCCACTGCCCAACCTCGCCATGGCGCTGATGCCGGGCGATCCGATCATCACCGCCTGGTCGGAACAGAAGCTCGGCCAGTACGCCAGCGGCCTCTACGCGATCCTCGAAGAAGAACCGAAAGCCACCCTCAAGGACTTCGGCGACGCCATCGATTACACGGTGCGCAAGATCGGTATCGACCACGTCGGCATTGCTTCGGATTTCAACGATGGCGGCGGCATCAAGGGCTGGGAAAACGTCGGCGAGATCCGCAACGTCACCGCCGAACTGCTGCAGCGCGGTTACTCCGAAGCGGACATCGCCAAGCTCTGGGGCGGCAACTTCATGCGCGTCTGGGATCAGGTGCAAAAAGCCGCGAAACCGGCGCTGGCGTCACGCCAGGAGGTGGCTCGACCATGACTGATCGTCGCACTTTCCTCAAGCAGGCCAGCCTGCTCGCCGCCGCCCTGCCCCTGGGCGCCAGCCTGACTGCACCGGCGGCCGTCGCTGCCGTGCCGAATGCCTCGCGGGACAAATGGGCGCAGTTGCGTCAAATGTTCGATCAGGATCCTCAGGCGATTCACTTCGCCAATTTCCTCGTCACCTCGCACCCCAAACCGGTGCGTGAAGCGATCGAACGCCATCGCGCAGCGCTGGATCTGAATCCGGGTCTGGCGATGGATTGGGATCTGGGCGTCACCGAGAAACGCGAAGAAAACGTGCGCCATTGGGCCGGCCAATACCTGCAAGCCAAACCGGCGCAAATTGCCCTGACCGGCAGCACCACCGAAGGCCTGGCGATGATCTACGGCAGCGTGCAGGTGCGCGCGGATCAGGAAATTCTCACCACGGTTCACGAGCATTATTCGACGCGTAACATCCTCGATTTCCGCAGCCGTCGCGACGGCACGCGCGTGCGCAAACTCACCCTGTTCGAAAACCCGCAGGGCATTTCTCTGGATCAGGTGCTCGACACGATCAATCGCAATATCCGCCCCGAGACCCGCGTGCTGGGCATGACCTGGGTGCATTCGGGCAGCGGCGTGAAGCTGCCGATCAGCGAGATTTCGCGGCTGGTCGATGAGCACAACCGTCAGCGCGACGACCAGGATCGGCTGATCTACGTGGTTGATGGTGTGCACGGTTTTGGCGTCGACGACCTGAGTTTCCCGCAGATGAACTGCGACTTTTTCATCGCCGGCACGCACAAGTGGATGTTCGGCCCGCGCGGTACCGGCATCATCTGCAGTCGCACTGAAGAGTTGAAATACGTCAGCCCCAGCGTGCCGACGTTCTCTGAGGCCACGGCCTTCTCGACCATCATGACCCCGGGCGGCTACCACGCTTTCGAGCATCGCTGGGCGCTGGACGAAGCCTTCAAGTTGCACCTGCAACTGGGCAAGGCCGAGGTGCAGACGCGCATTCATCAGCTCAACAGTTACCTCAAGCAACGCCTGCAAGAGCACCGCAACATCGAGTTGGTGACCCCGCTCGACTCGCAGTTCTCCGCCGGCTTCACCTTCTTCCGGATCAAGGGCCAGGACAGCGACGCAGTGGCCGCCTGGCTGATGCAAAACCGGGTGATCTGCGACGCGGTCAGCCGCGACGTCGGGCCGGTGATCCGCACCGCACCGGGCTTGCTCAACAGCGAAGCCGAAGTGGATCGCTTCATGGACATCCTCGGCAAAAAGCTGCGTGCCTGACCCTCGACTGCCGTTTTCCTTTCAAAGAGACGACCCATGAAAAAGCCTCACGCGTCACTCCTCTCCAAAGCCCTGCCCGCACTGGCGCTGAGCGCCCTCTGCGCTGCGCTGTTGCCCGGCAGCGCGCAGGCGTCGACCGCGCCCGCTGCGGGCAAAGTGTTCAAGGACTGCAAGGACTGCCCGGAAATGGTCGTGTTGCCAACCGGCAGCTACACCATGGGCACGCCGGATGATGAAGTCGGCCGCCAACCCGACGAAGGCCCGCTGCACACCGTGACCTTCAGCAAACCGTTCGCTATCAGCCGCTCGCAGGTGCTGGTGGGCGAATGGGACGCCTACGTGCGCGAGACCGGCAACAAGCCCTACGACTTCGATGATCGTCCGGGCCGTCGTTGCACCGCCGGCAAGCCGGAATTCAAACAGACGCCCCGCGATCCGGCGGTGTGCATGAACGTCGCCGAAGCCCAGGGCTACATCGACTGGCTGTCGAAAAAGACCGGCCACGCCTATCGCCTGCAAAGCGAATCGATCCGCGAATACGCCGCGCGTGGCGGCAGCACCGGGCCTTTCCCCTTCCCGTTCGATGAGGGCAAGGATTACCAGATCTCCAGGCACGCCAACACCTACGGCGCGGCCGATGGCTACAACTTCACCTCGCCGGCCGGCACCTTCCCGGCCAACGCGTTTGGTGTGTTCGACGCCCACGGCAACGTCTACGAATGGACCGCCGACTGCTACCACCCGGACTACTCCGGCGTGCCCGCCGACGGTCGCCCATGGACCCAGGAAAATTGCGAACGCCAGGTCATGCGCGGCAACGATTGGGGCGAAGCGCCGATCTTCTCGCGCTCGGGCAACCGCAACAGCAGCTGGCCGACCAGCAAGGGCGACTGGCTGGGCTTTCGCGTAGTACGCGACCTCTGACCCCGCCCTCGACGAGCGCAGCCACGCCTGCGCTCGGTTAAAGAAACTCCGCGACCATTCGTTTTCCTTAAGTACCGGCACTCCCTCCGCATCGAAGCAGGAATCCTCCATGACCAAGCCTACGCGTGGGGCGATCAACGAATTGTTCGCCCTGCTCAAGCCCTTCCGCCTGATCGTCTCGGCGTCCATCGTGCTCGGCATGCTCGGCGGCCTGAGCGTCACCGTGCTGCTGGCGACCATCAACAACGCCCTGCATTCCGATGACGGCCTGACCCGCACCGTGGTGATGATCTTCGCCGGCCTGTGTGCCCTGGCCCTGCTGACCACGATCCTGTCGGACATCGGCACCAACTACGTCGGCCAGCACATCATCGCCAAACTGCGCAAAGAGCTGGGGGAGAAAGTCCTGTCGGCGCCGATCGACCAGATCGAACGCTATCGCAGCCATCGCCTGATTCCGGTGCTGACCCACGACGTCGACACCATCAGCGACTTCGCCTTCGCCTTCGCGCCGCTGGCGATTTCCATGACCGTAACCCTTGGCTGCCTCGGCTACCTGGCCATGCTGTCGTGGCCGATGTTTCTGATGATGCTGGTGGCCATCGCCATCGGCACCACCATCCAGGCGATTGCGCGGGCCAAAGGCATGCGCGGTTTCTACGCCGCGCGCGATTCCGAAGACGAACTGCAGAAGCACTACAACGCAATTGCCGAAGGCGCCAAGGAACTGCGTATCCACCGGCCGCGTCGCCAGCGCATGTTCGTCGCCGGCATTCAGAAAACCGCCGAGAAAATCTGCGACACGCAGATCAGATCGATCAACACCTTCGTCATCGCCAAGTCGTTTGGCTCGATGCTGTTCTTCGTGGTCATCGGCATGGCCCTGGCCCTGCAATCGCTGTGGCCGAGTGCCGACAAAGCGGTGATGAGCGGTTTCGTTCTGGTGCTGCTGTACATGAAGGGGCCGCTGGAACACCTGATCAGCACCCTGCCAATCATCAGCCGCGCGCAGATTGCCTTCCGCCGCATCGCCGAGCTGAGTGAACAGTTCTCTTCACCGGAACCACACCTGTTGCTGCAGGATCAGGGCAGCAAGCCAGCCGCCGTCAACAGCCTGGAACTGCGCAACGTGCGCTACGCCTTCCCGCCCGTGGAAGGCAGCGAACCGTTCCGCCTCGGGCCGGTGAACCTTCGTATCGAACAGGGCGACATCGTGTTCATCGTCGGTGAGAACGGCTGCGGCAAAACCACGCTGATCAAATTGCTCCTGGGCCTGTACGCGCCGACCGAGGGCGAAATTCGCGTTAACGACAAGCCGATCACTGCGGTCAACCGCGACGATTACCGGCAGAACTTCACGACGATCTTCGCCGACTATTACCTGTTCGATGACTTGATCCAGGGCGATCGTGAAGTGCCGCAGGATGCCACCCGCTACCTCGAACGTCTGGAGATCGCGCACAAGGTCAGCGTGCGCGACGGCGCGTTCAGCACCACCGACCTGTCCACCGGCCAACGCAAGCGCCTGGCACTGGTCAATGCCTGGCTCGAAGAGCGCCCGGTGCTGGTGTTCGATGAATGGGCGGCGGATCAGGACCCGACCTTCCGGCGGATTTTCTATACCGAGCTGCTGCCCGACCTCAAGCGTCTGGGCAAAACCATCATCGTGATTTCCCACGACGACCGTTACTTCGACGTCGCCGATCAACTGGTGCGCATGGAGGCTGGCAAGGTCAAAAGCGAACTGCAACCCGCCTGATCGAAGCAGCCGCGACCGGGCCGGAGAAAAAACTTTTCCGGTTTGCCGCGGCTTCCTCGTCTTAATGAGATGAATAAGAACCATTAACAACTATACCTGCCAAGGTCTTAACCTCATGTCCGCATCCCGTTTCATGCTTCGCCCTCTGACTCGAGCCCTGCTGATGCACGGCGCGACCCGCACACGCCTGGCCGGTAGTGGCCTGGGTCTGGCACTGACCCTCGCGGCAGCGCCGTATGTCCAGGCCCAGGAATGGACCCTGAACATTCCGGCCCAACCGCTGGCCCAGGCCCTGCAGACCCTCGGTCAGCAGACCAGCCTGCAAATCGTCTACAGCCCGGAAAGCCTGCAAGGCCTGCGCTCCAGCGCCCTCAACGGCCGCTATCAGGATGACGAGTCGCTCAAGGCCATGCTCAGCGGCACCGGCATTCGCTATCAGCGTGACGGCAACACCGTCACCGTGCTCGGCCCGGCCACTGGCGGCAGCGCGATGGAGCTGGCGCCGACCAACGTCAACGCCAACCGCCTCGGCGCCACCACCGAAGGCAGCAACTCGTACACCACCGGCGGCGTGACCATCGGCAAAGGCGTGCACTCGCTGAAGGAAACGCCGCAGTCGGTCACGGTGATGACCCGCAAGATGCTCGACGACCAGAACCTCAACACCATCGAACAGGTGATGGAGAAGACCCCGGGCATCACCGTCTACGACTCGCCAATGGGCGGCAAGTATTTCTACTCGCGCGGTTTCCGCATGACCGGCCAGTACCAGTACGACGGCGTGCCGCTGGACATCGGCAGCAGCTACGTGCAGGCGGACAGCTTCAACAGCGACATGGCCATCTACGACCGCGTGGAAATCCTCCGCGGCGCGGCCGGCATGATGAAGGGCGCGGGCGGCACCGCCGGCGGCGTCAACTTCGTGCGCAAGCGCGGCCAGGACACCCCGCACACGCAGCTGTCGCTGTCGGCCGGGACTTGGGACAACTATCGCGGCCAGGTCGACACCGGCGGCCCGCTGAACGACGCCGGCACTGTCCGTGGCCGCGCCGTGGTGACCCAGCAGACCCGTAAGTATTTCTACGACGTGGCTGAACGCCGCGATCAGATCTACTACGGCGCCCTGGACTTCGACCTCAGCCCTGACACCACCCTCGGTCTGGGCATGGCCTATGAAGACGTCGACGCCACCCCGTGCTGGGGCGGCCTGCCGCGCTACGCCGACGGCTCCGACCTGCACCTGAAACGCTCCACCTGCCTGAACACCTCGTGGAACAACCAGCGCAGCAAACGCGCCACCTACTTCGCCGACGTCAAACACCAGTTCAACGATGACTGGTCGCTGAAAGTTGCCGGCGTCTACTCGCGCAACACTCAGGACATGGAATATTCCTTCCCGAGCGGCACAGTCCCGTTGGGCGCCACCGCCACCAACACGCTGATGCTCGGCAGTACCTATGATTACGATCAGCGCGACTACGGCTTCGATGCTTACGTAGACGGCAAATTCGACGCCTTCGGCCAGCAGCACGAACTGATCGTCGGCGCCAACGCCAGCCGTTCGCACAAGGACGACTTCTACGCGGTGGCGGCATTGCCACAGCGCCAGAACGTGTTCAACCCGAACCACAACATCCCGCAGCCGGATGAAAGCTACTACCTGGCCAACGCCTCCCGTGGCGGCCCGGTGGACATGCACATCAAGCAATACGGCGCTTACTCGATCGCCCGCCTGAAACTCGCCGACCCGATGACCCTGGTACTCGGCAGCCGGGTCAGCTGGTACAAATCCGACACCGACTCGGTGCAGTACTTCCGTGGCGAAGGCACCGAGGTCAACACCCAATCCACCGAAACCGGCCAGGTCACGCCATTCGCCGGCCTGCTCTACGACCTCAACGACAACCTGACCGCGTACGCCAGCTACACCGACATCTTCACCCCGCAAGGCTCGTACAAAACCATCGACGGCAGCACGCTCAAGCCGCTGATTGGCCAGAGCTACGAATTGGGGATCAAGGGTGAGTGGTACGACGGTCGCTTGAACACCACGTTCAACCTGTTCCGCACCATCCAGAAAGACGCGGCCCAGGATGACCTGCGGTGCGAAGACAGCTCCTGCCAGATCAACTCGGGCAAGGTCCGCGCCCAGGGCTTTGAAGCTGAAGTCAGCGGTGAAGTGATCGACCGCCTGCAATTGCTGGCCGGTTATACCTACACCCAGACCAAAGTACTGGAAGACGCCGATGCTACTCAGGATGGCGCGGTCTACAACTCCTACGTGCCGCGTCACCTGTTGCGCGTCTGGGGCGATTACGCCCTGAGCGGACCGCTGGACCGTGTGACCATTGGTGCGGGTGTCAATGCACAGACGGGCACCTACCGCGTTTCGCCTCTGGGCGGGGACAATGTCGATGGCGCGGGTTATGCGGTCTGGAACGGTCGCATCGGTTATCGGATCGATGACACCTGGTCGGTGGCGTTGAACGGCAATAACCTGTTCGACAAGCGTTATTACGCGACCATTGGTACCGAGGGGTTCGGTAACTTCTATGGGGAGCCGCGCAATTTTGTGATGTCGGTGAAGGCTGATTTCTGATTGGTCTGATGTTGTTTAGAAGCCCCGCTTTGGCGGGGCTTTTTGATTTTTGGGATTGGGGGCATATCCTTTGCTGCGGTGAAGGCTACTTAAGGTTCCGCCCTTACGGCGGATCACTTTTTCCAAACGCCGAAAAGTAACCAAAAAGGCTTTGCCCCGGCGTACGGCCCGCTCGCTGGGGCTCGGGGTACCTTCGTTACGGGACCGATCCGGGCGCAGCGGCTACGGTTTGCTTCGCTGCACCTCCTTCCGCTGTGTACGACTGCGTCGTACGGTCGCTGCGCTCCCACCCCCGGATCGATCCCTTCACTCAGCCTGCCGAAGGGGCAAAAGATCAAAAGCCAGAGCAAAAGCAAAGGCAAAAGCCAAAGCCAGATCAAAAGATCGCAGCCTTCGGCGGCTCCTACAGTTGGATCAGGTGCGGGCATAGAGAAATCGGTCGGCTGTCAGGACGCCTTCGCGAGCAGGCTCGCTCCCACAAAAGCAAAAGCAAGGCAGCGCAGCTGCCTGCGGCGAAGCCGCCCCACTCAACAATGAGCGTTAGCTCGAGTGCTTTTGATCTTGCTTTTGATCCACCGGCGACGTCGGAAGGCTGAGTGGAGGGATTGATCCGGGGGTGGGAGCGCAGCGACCGTCTGGCGCAGCCAGACACAGCGGAAGGAGGTGCAGCGAAGCAAACCGGAGCCGCTGCGCCCGGATCAGTCCCGGAGCGAAGGAACCCGAGCCTGCGAGGGCCGAACGTAGGAGCAAGCCTTTTGGGTTACCTTTTTGCTGGGCCGGCACTCCGGCGTTTGAAAAAGGTGACCCGCCGTAAGGGCGGAACCGTAATCAGCAACACCCGCAGAAACGGATATGCACACTAAACCAGAGCCCGCGCAAGCGCCCCACCAAGCCTCGAATAAACCTCCAGAACCCCAGGCACCACCGTCCCCAACCGCAACAAATCATGAGTCAACCCGGCACAAACCTCGACCTCGACCTCAACCCCCTGCCCGCGCAGCCTGTCGACATAAGCCTGCCCCTCATCCAGCAACGGATCAAACCCGGCCAATACGACAATAGCCGGCGCAACCCCGCGCAGATCCTCCGCCAGCAACGGCGAAAAGCGCCAATCCAGATAATCCTCCGGCCCTCGCGCATAGTGCTGATAAAACCACTCCAGCGTGTCGTTCTCGAGCAGGTACCCCTCACCAAACAACAGCCGCGAATCATGCACCCGCGAAGCATCCGTCACCGGATAACACAACAACTGCGCCTTCGGCGCGATAGCCACCGTGTGCGGCTGCCGCACAGCCTGAATCGCCAGCACCGTCGCCAACGTGGCACCCGCGCTATCACCGCCAAACGCAACGCGCGAACCATCCAGGCCGAGGCTCGCAGCCTGTTCGGCCAGCCAGGCCAAAGCGTCCTCGCCATCCTCCAGCGCCGTCGGAAAGCGATGCTCCGGCGCCAGTCGATAACCGACCGAAAGCACCGCACACGGCGTGCGCTGGCAAAACTCGCGGCAGACACCGTCGTGGGAATCCAGACTGCCAACGACAAATCCGCCACCGTGGAAATACACCAGCACCGGCAGCGGCGATTCAACACCGCTTGGCCGATACAAACGCAACGCCAGCGCCGCACCGTCACGGGCCTGTGTTTCGATCTTGGTGACTTCAAGATCCTGCGGCGCCGGCCAGCGCAGTTGCGCGGTGGTCTGTTCGAAGGTGGCGCGGGCCTCGCTCGGGGTCAGTTGGTGCATGGCCGGCAGGCCGGCGTCCTGGCTGTCTTGAGCGAGGTCGAGAAAAGCTTCCAGATCAGGGTGTAACGACATCGTTGAAAATCCTTGTATCCGCAATAGGACGGGCGCGCCTGGGCAGCGCCCGCGCAAAAGGCCGGGTGATCAACCCACCCGCGCCATGCAATGTTCGATCAACGCTTCAAGCTCGCGCTGGTAATCGCTCATCAGCGCATCCATGGTGCTGGCGCGGTAACGCTGACTGCTGTAGATGCAGCGCAAGGCCAGTTGCCCGTCATAGACCTGGCCGACGATTTCCAGCCAGTTGCCCAGGTTTGCCTTGAGGCTGTAGTTGTCGCCGGTCTCTTCCAGTGCCGGCACCAGCAACGCCTGTTCATCGAAGCTCTGGTCGAACTGCCCGAGGTAGTTGAACGTCACCCGTGCCTGCGGCAATGCAGCCAGTTGCGCAGAGATTTCCGGCCCGGCCAGATGACGCAACACGCCGTAGCCGACGCCCTTCTGCGGTACGCCCGCCAGTTGCGCCTGCACATCGATGATCGACTGGCCGATGTCGTCGCCGTCCGGACGCAAACGCACCGGGAACATGCTGGTGAACCAGCCGAGGCTGCGGCTCAGGTCGATCGATTCGAAGAGGTCTTCGCGACCGTGCCCTTCAAGCAGAATCAGCGCCGACGGTTGCTGACTCCAGCGGCACAGCGCGCGGCTGAGCGCTGACAGCAGCAAGTCGTTGATCTGCGTGCCGTACACCGCCGGGGCCTGTTTGAGCAGTTGTTCGGTGTGCTCGCGGGACAGTTTGAGCCGTGCCTGCGCCTGTTGCCGCACAAGATTCTTGCCGCGCGGGTTGTCGCACGGCAGATCAACGCCGGGCTGATCCAGTTGCTCCAGCCAATAGCTCAATTCCTGCTCGGCAATCACCGGCGCCTGCGCCTGCAATGCCTCGGCAAACGAACGATAACTGCTGGTGCGAATCGGCAGTTGCGGCGCCAGCCCCTGCACGCACGCCTCATAAGCGACTTTCAGATCGTCGAGCAGAATCCGCCACGACACGGTGTCGACCACCAGGTGATGAATCACCACCAGCAACCGCGCCTGACCATCCGGCAAGGCTACATGCATGACCCGCCAGACCGGCCCGTCATCGAGTTTGAGGCTGCGCTGCGCGAGGTTGGCCAAGGCTTCGACCTCTTCGCTGCTTTGCGCTTCACGGCGCCACAGCACAGCCTCGTCGGACACGCTGGTGCTATAGCGCTGCAACCAGCGCCCGCCGTCGTTGGAAAAACGCAGACGCAGCGAATCGTGATGTTGTTCGATCAAGCCCAGTGCCTGTTCCAGTGCATCAAGATCCAGCGGTTGACGTGCGCTGAGCAGCAACGACTGGTTGTAGTGATGCGCCTCGGCCATGCCTTCGGCGAAGAACCATTGCTGGATCGGCAGCAAATTGAACGCGCCCTCTGCGGCAACCTGAGTCAGGTCCGGCAGCGCTTGCCCAGCGCCCTGCTTCGCCACTTGCTGCTCGAGAATGCCGGCGATGGTTTGATAGCGCATCAGATCACGCAGCTTCAGCTCCATCTGCAGCGTCGGGTGGTTTCTCACCCGCGAGATCACTTGCAGGCTGAGGATCGAATCGCCACCCAGTTCAAAGAAGTTATCGCTGATACCGACCTGCTCGACCTGCAACACCTGCGCCCAGATTTCCGCCAACAGGCGTTCCTGCTCGGTGCGCGGGGCAACATATTCGTCACTTTTGAACTCCGGCTCCGGCAGGGCCTTGCGATCGAGTTTGCCGTTGGGTGTAACCGGGAACGCGCTGAGGCAGACGATCTGCGCCGGCACCATGTATTCCGGCAGCGAAGCGCGCAGCCCGGCCTTGAGTTCATCGCCGATATCATCACCCGTGGCAGTGACCACGTAGCCGATCAGTTGCTTGCCGGAGGCATTGTCGCGGGCAATCACCAGCGCATCGCTGACCGCCGGCAACTGGCGCAGACTGGCCTCGACTTCGCCTAGCTCGATGCGGAAGCCACGCACCTTGACCTGATGGTCGATGCGCCCGACGTAATCGACCACGCCGTCCGGGCGACGACGCACCAGATCGCCGCTGCGGTACAGGCGCTCGCGGGGGGCAAACGGGTTGGGCACGAAGCGTTCGCCGGTCAGGTCGGGGCGCCCGTAATAACCTCGAGCGACGCCGTAACCGCCGATGTACAGCTCACCGGCAAAACCCGGCGGCAGCGGATTCAGATCGTCGTCGAGCACGTACAGCGAGCGCGCACCGACCGCGCGGCCGATCGGCGCATACGCCGCTTCGCAGTGCTGGCTGATGGCGACTTTCCAGAGCATCGGCGTGACCACGGTTTCGGTCGGGCCGTAGCCGTTGGTGAAGTATTGCGGACGCAACGCGGCTTTGACCTGTTCGAAGGTCTGGTCCGGCACCGCATCGCCACCGAAGCAGTAGATGCGCACTGGCGGCGGCGCAATGCCGCTGGCGGCCGCGTACTCGGCCAGTTGCTTGAGATAGGCCGGCGGGAAGCAGGCGATGGTCACGCCGTAATCGTGCAGGGCCTGATAGGTCTGCTCCGGCGTCCACAGACAACCGTCGCGGATCACCAGACGCCCGCCGCTGTACAAGGTACTCAGCCAGCGTTCGTGAGCGCCGTCGAAAGCGAACGACATGAAGTGCAATTCGCAACTGCTGGCGTCCATTTCGTACAACTCGGCAATGGCCTGGCAGTGCATGCTCAGCGGGCCTTGAGTAACGGCCACGCCTTTCGGCCGTCCGGTGGAACCGGAGGTGTAAACCAGATAGGCCAGGCCTTGCTCGTGAACATCGCAGACCGGGGCAGCGTCGCTGTAAAGACTGCGATCGAGTTGATCGATTTCCAGACGCCGCACGCCTTGTGGTGCAGGCAACGTCGCACGCAGGCTGGTTTGCGTCAGCAGCAGGGCCATGCGCGAATCTTCGATCATGTAGGCCAGACGCTCGGGCGGATAATCGATGTCCAGCGGCACGTACGCCGCACCGCTCTTGAGCACGGCGAGGAAGCTCACCAGCATTTCCAGCGAACGCGGCAATGCCACGCCGATCACCACTTCCGGACCGGCACCGTGGGCGATCAGGCACTGCGCGAGTCGATTGGCCTGCCGCTCCAGCTCTGCGTAGGTCAGGCTTTCGCCGGCGCATTGCACTGCGATCGCATCCGGTTGCTGTTGCGCATGACGGCTGATCAGCTCCGGCAGCAACTGCGGCGCGTGGCGGTGGGAAGGCTCGGCACTCCAGGTCTGCGCCGCTTGCCATTGTTCGGCGGACAGACGCTGCAAGTTGCCCAGCCGCTCATACGGCGCGGCCATCATCGCCGCGAGGGTGTTTTCCAGGGTCAGGCGAATGCCTTGCACCGCCTCGGCGCTGAAGTGGCTGCGCAGGTACAGGTACTCGATCGACAACTCGTCGCCGAGCATCACCGCAAGGTCCATCGGCACGTTGGTCACACCGTGGCCGATGGATTTGCCGAAGGTCAGCTCGGTGTCGGTTTCTTCCTGCAAGCGCTCGTCGATCGGGAAGTTCTCGAACACCACGATGCTGTCGAACAGCGCCTGACCACCAAGGTTCGACCAGCGCTGCACATCGGCCAGCGGTGCCTGGGAGTAATCGCGAATGTCGAGGTTGTAGGCCTGCACTTCACCCAGCCAGTCGGCCAGACGCTGATCGGCCTGAGGGGTCTGAATGATCGGCAAGGTGTTGATGAACAGGCCGAGCATGTTGCCGACGTTCGGCAGACTTTCCGGGCGCCCCGATACGGTGGCGCCGAAGGTCACCGTCTGCTGACCGGTGTAGCGTTGCAACAGCAGCAGCCACGCGCCCTGGATCAGTGTGTTGGGGGTGATGCGCAGGTCGCGGCAGAACTCCAGCAGGCGTGCGGTTTGCGCTTTGTCCCAGTTCGAATAGATAGCATCGTGACCGGTAACGTCGGCGCTGTGACGCGGGTGCATCGCCTGACTCAGCGCGGTCGGTTCGTTGACCACCGCCAGACGCGCCTTCCAGAACAGCTCCTGGGCATCCTGATCCTGCGCCTGCAACCAGGCAATGAAGTCGCGATAGCGGCCGTTTTCGCCAGTCACCTCGCCCGTGGAGTAGTACTGCAAGACCTCACCGAACAGCCGCGAACTGCTCCAGCCGTCCATCAGGATGTGATGGCTGGTCCAGATCATCTGGTACTGCTCGTCGCCCAGCTGCAGCAGGGTCACCCGCTGCAAACGCGCCTCGGCCAAGTCGAAGCCCAGCGCGCGATCAGCGCTGGCGAACTCGGCAATCGCCGCCTCGCTGCAATCCTGCCCACGCCAATCGAGCACCTGCATCTGCAACGGCGCCTGGCGATGGACGACCTGCAGCGGTTTGGCCAGCCCATCCTGCCAATGGAAACTGGTGCGCAGGATCGCCTGACGCACAATGATGAATTCCCAGGCCCGGCGGAAACGCTCAACGTCGAGGCCCTTGATCGGCAGGCTGACCTGTTGCACGTAAAGGCTGCTGCCGTTATCCGACAGGGTGTGGAAGAGCATGCCTTCCTGCATCGGCGACAGCGGATAGACGTCTTCGATCAGCTCCGCCGGCACCGGCAAGGCATCGAGCTGCGCCTGATCCAGTTGCGCCAACGGGTAGTCGGCAGCGCTGGCGGATTGCGCGTCTGCATGCGAAACCACTGCGGCCAGTTTCTGCACCGTCTGCTGCTGGAACAGGTCTTTGGGCGTGAAGCAAATGCCCTGCTGACGCGCGCGGCTGACCAGTTGAATCGAGATGATCGAATCACCGCCGAGGGCGAAGAAATTGTCGGTCACGCCGACCTGCTCGATCTTCAGAATGTCCTGCCAGACCTCGGCCAGCTGCTGCTCCAGCGGCGTCGACGGCGCGACGTAATCGCGTTGTGCCTGGCTGGCATCCGGTGCCGGCAAAGCCTTGCGATCAAGTTTGCCGTTGGGTGTCAACGGCAACTGTTCGAGGAACAGCCACTGCGCCGGCACCATGTAGTCCGGCAGATGCGCCTTGAGCGCGGCTTGCAACTCAGCACTCAGCGCGTCCAGTTGCGCGGGGCTTTGATCGGCCTCGGCCGGTACCACATAAGCCACCAGTTGCTGGCCGCCAACGCGGTCGACCGCCAGCACCACGCCTTCGCGCACGCTGGCCTGGGCCAGCAGACGCGCTTCGATTTCACCCAGTTCAATACGGAAGCCGCGCACCTTGACCTGATGGTCGATGCGGCCGACGTATTCGATACGGCCGTCGTCCATGAAACGCGTCAGGTCGCCGGTGCGGTACATGCGCTCGCCGTTGCTCGCCAACGGGTTGGGCACGAAGCGTTCGGCGGTCAGGCCCGGGCGCAACAGATAGCCACGGGTGATGCCTTCACCGGCCAGATACAGCTCCGCTGCGATGCCGACCGGCGCTTGCTGCAATTGCTCGTCGAGCAGGTACGCAGTGGTATTGCGCAAAGGCCGGCCGATATTGGCCTGGCCACCGAGTTCGCGACGGGTCCAGGTCGAATACGTGGTGTCTTCGGAAGGCCCGTACAGGTCGTAAACGTGGGCGACCGAAGTTTCGCGGTACAAGGTGTCGACCAGCGCCTGCTTGAGCGGCTCGCCGGCCAGATTGATGATGCGCACGCCCGACGGGATCTGGCCGATGCGTTGCAACGCGGCAATCGCCGACGGCACAGTGTTGATCAGGCGCACCTGATCACGCTCGGGCAAGTCCGCCAGCTCCAGGGCATTGCGCGCCATGACCACGGACCCGCCGCGCGCCAGGGTGACGAAAATCTCCCACACCGACAGGTCGAAGCACACCGACGTCGAGGCCAGCACGCCCTGCAGATCGTCCTCGCTGTAGACCTCGGCGGACCAATCAATCAGCGCCTGTACGTTGCGATGGGCGATGGCCACGCCTTTCGGTTTGCCGGTGGAACCGGAGGTGTAAATCACGTAGGCAAGATTGGCCGAATCGGCGCGCGCCGGCAGGTTGTCCGGTGCCTGCGCGGCGAACGCCTCGCCGCCGGCCTCGACCAGCACCACTTGCGCTTCGCTGGATGGCAGTTGCGCCAGCAACGCTTGCTGGGTCAGCAGGACTTTCGCCTGGCTGTCGTCGAGCATGTAGGCCACGCGGTCGGCCGGGTAGTCCGGGTCCAGCGGCACGTAGGTGCCGCCGGCTTTGAGCACTGCCATCAGGGCGATCACCAATTCCGCCGAACGCGGCAGCGCCACGCCGACGCGCACTTCGGCGGTGACACCCAGCGTCACCAGATGCCGGGCCAACTGGTTTGCGCGGCGGTTCAGTTCGCCGTAACTCAGGGCCACGCCGGCATGACTCAACGCCAGTGCCTGCGGATGTGCTGCGACCCGCGCTTCAAAGCTCTGCGAAATCAACCGCTCGGCCGGATAAGCGGCGTGATTGTCGTTCCACTGCGCCAGCGTCTGCCGTTCGGCCAGCGGCAGCAGACCGATCTCGCCAAGTGCCCGTTGCGGCGCTGCGATAAATTGCTCGAGCACTTCACGCAAATGCGCCGCCAGAGTAAGCACGCTGCGTTCGGCAAAGTGCTCGGTGAGGTAATTGAAATCGAGGTTGAGCACTTCGCTGGCACCAGCGATCAGGGTCAGGCCGTAGTTGGTCTGTTCACGATGCTCCAGACCGGAAAAACGCAGCCCGCCCGGATTGGCCTCCAACGCATCGGATACCGGGTAGTTCTCGAACACCAGCAAGGTGTCGAACAACGCTTCGCCACTCAATGCGGCCAGACGCTGAATGTCCTGCAACGGCGTCTGTTCGTAGTCGCGCAGCAACAGGTTCTTGTCCTGCACGCTGCGCACCCAGTCGCCGACGCTGAGGGTGGCCTGCGGGCTGGCGATCACCGGCAGAGTGTTGATGAACAGCCCCAGCTGTTCTTCGATGCCCGGCAAATCCACCGGCCGCCCGGATACCGTGGCGCCAAACGCCACGGTGGCCTGGCCGGTGTAGCGCTGCAACACCAGCAGCCACGCGGCCTGCACCAGACTGTTGAGGGTCACCTGTTGCTGACGGGAGAAGCTGTTCAGACGCTGGGTCAACGCTTCATCGAAATGCAGACGATGCATCTGTTTGCCCGGCCCCGGCACGGTGCGTCCGTGGCAGGCCGAGGCCAGTCGGGTCGGCTCGTCGAGCTCGGCCAGTTGCCCGCGCCAGAAATCCTGCGCGGCTGCCTTGTCCTGGCCCTGCAGCCAGACCAGAAAATCGCGATAGCGGCCCTGCGCGCTCGGCACCGGCTGGCCGGCGTAATCCTGCAGCACTTCGCCGAACATCCGCGAGTTGCTCCAGCCATCCATGAGGATGTGGTGGCAGGTGAAAATCAGTCGATGGCGATCGTCGGCAGTGCGCAACAGGCACAGGCGCAACAGCGGCGGATTCTGCAGATCGAAGCCACGTTCGCGGTCGGCCTGCGCCCGTGCTTCAAGCACCGCCGGCAGATCGGCGGCATCGCGCACATCGATTTCCGGCATTTCCAGGGTCAGTTGGCGGTTGATCACCTGCAACGGTGCATCGAGGCCATCACGGCCCCAGATGAAACCGGCGCGCAGCACTTCATGGCGATCGACCACCCGTTGCCAGGCTTGCTGGAACCGCGCAACGTCGAGGCCGTCGATGTCCAGCAACATCTGATAGACGTAGGCGCTGGCGTCCGCATCGTACAGGCTGTGGAACAGAATGCCCTGCTGCATCGGCGCCAGCGGATAAATGTCCTCGATGCGCTGGGCGGCAATCGGCAGGCTGTCCAGATGCGCCTGGGCCAAACCGGCCAGCGGCACGTCGGACGGCGTGAGGCCGCCCGCATGGCTGAGGCAGTGCTCGATCAATTCGTTCAGTGCCACTTCGTAGGCGCGGGCCAGAGCGGCAATGGTCGCCTCTTCGAAAACGTCGCTGCTGTAGGTCCAGGTCAGGCTCAACTGGCCCTGATAAACCCGGCCATCGATGGTCAGCCAGTTGGCCATCGGCGCGTTTGCGTCCTGACCGGCGCCCTTGTCCTCAGTGGCCGGCCGCCACAAGGCGTCTTCGTCGAAGTTGTTATCGAACTGGCCGAGGTAGTTGAACGTCACCTGCGGTTGCGCCAGTTCACGCAGCGCCGCTTGTGCGTCGGCGGTACCCAGATAACGCAGCAAGCCATAGCCGATGCCCTTGTTGGGGATCGCGCGCAGTTGCTCCTTGATGCCTTTGATCGAGCTTTCCAGGCTGGCGTTTGGTGTCAGGCGTACCGGGAACATGCTGGTGAACCAGCCCACGGTGCGGCTCAAGTCGATGTCATCGAAGAGGTCTTCGCGGCCATGGCCTTCGAGCTGCACCAACGCGCTGTCGCTAGCGGTCCACTCGCAGAGCACCCGCGCCAGTGCGGTCAGCAGCAGGTCGTTGACCTGAGTGCGGTAGGCCGCCGGGGCCTGTTGCAGCAATTGGCGGGTACGTTCGGCATCCAGTCGCGTGTCGACGCTGCATTCGAAGCGGTTGTTCAACTGGCCCTGCGGATTATCCAGCGGCAAACCGAGCGGCGCGTCGCGCAACTGCTCGCGCCAGTAACTCAGTTCACTGTCCAGCGCCGCGCTGCGCGCATGCTCTTGCAGGCGCAAGCCCCAGTCCTTGAACGCGCTGGTCTTTGCCGGCAGATGCACGCGCTGTCCGCTGCTGATCTGCTGATAGGCGCTTTGCAGGTCTTCGAGCAGGATTCGCCACGACACGCCATCGACCACTAGGTGATGAATCACCAGCAACAGACGCTGACTGGCGTCCGGCAAATCGATCAGCGCCGCGCGGATCAGCGGGCCGTTGTGCAGGTCGAGGCTGCGTTGCAGGTCCAGGCACAGCGCTGGCAACGCCGCGCTGTCGTCCAGCGTGAAAGTGCGTAACAACGCTTGTGGCTGATCCGCCGCGCAGTGGCTTTGCTGCCAGCCCTGCTCGGTTTGGCGATAACGCAGACGCAAGGCGTCATGCTGCTTTTGCACCTGCGCCAGGGCCTGTTGCAGCGCCGCGGCTTGCAGGGTTTTCGCCGGGGTCAGCAGGATCGACTGGTTCCAGTGATGCCGCGCCGGGATCTCGCTGTGGAAGAAATACTGCTGGATCGGCGTCAGCGGCGCATCGCCAAGCACTTCGCCCTGCTCCGTCTGCACCGCGTCGCTCTGCTGCGCGACGGTGGCCAGACGCTGCACGGTCTGATGCTGAAAAATGTCCTTGGGCGTAAAGCGAATGCCGGCCTGCCGCGCGCGGCTGACCACTTGAATCGAGATGATCGAATCGCCGCCCAGCTCGAAGAAATTATCGTGAAGCCCGACCCGCTCGACCTTGAGCACGTCCTGCCAAATCTCCGCCAGACGCTGTTCCAGTTCGCTGCGCGGCGCCGCGTAGGCTTCTTGCACCTGCGCAACGTCCGGCTGCGGCAGTTGTTTGCGATCGAGCTTGCCGTTGGCGGTCAGCGGCAGCCGGTCGAGGAACACCCAACTGACCGGAACCATGTAATCCGGCAGGGTTTCGCGCAGGTGCAGCTTGATCGAATCGCGCAGCGCGCCCTGCTCGTCCGCGTTCAATGTCTCGGCCGGCACGACCCAGGTCGCCAGTTGCTGACCGCTGAGGCCGTCCACCGCCAGCACCACCGCTTCGCGCACCTGTGGATGCTTGAGCAGTTGCGCTTCGATTTCGCCGAGCTCGATGCGGAAACCACGGATTTTTACCTGGTGGTCGATACGACCGATGTACTCGATCACCCCGTCGCCGCGCAGCCGTGCGAGGTCGCCGGTACGGTAAAGACGCTGGCCGGCGTTGCGGTTGAACGGGTCGGGCACGAAGCGCGTGGCGCTCATGCCGGCCTGATTCAGATAACCACGGGCCAGACCGGCGCCAGCGATGTACAACTCACCAATGCAACCTTGCGGTACCAGGTTCAGCGAGCTGTCGAGCAAGTACCACGACAGGTCGACAATCGGTGCGCCGATCGGGCTGCTGTGATTGCTCTGCAGATCCGCCAGCGACAACGGCCGGTAAGTCACGTGCACGGTGGTTTCGGTGATGCCGTACATGTTGATCAGCGTCGGCGCGCGGTCGCCAAAATGCTCGAACCACGGACGCAGATTCTGTACTTCCAGCGCCTCGCCGCCGAACGCCACGTAACGCAGGGCATTGCTGCGGCTCGACTCGCAGGCGACCTGCATCAACGGCTTGAACGCCGACGGTGTCTGGTTCAGCACCGTGACGTTTTCATCGCACAGCAGCGTGTAGAAATCCTCCGGCGAACGGCTGACATCGTGGGGCACCACCACCAGTTTGCCGCCGTACAACAGCGCGCCGAAAATCTCCCACACCGAAAAGTCGAACGCGTAGGAATGGAACAGCGTCCAGCTGTCCTGCGCGCCGAAATCGAACCAGTGCGCGGTGGCGCTGAACAGGCGCATGACGTTGCCGTGCGGCAGCAAGGCGCCCTTGGGTTTGCCGGTGGAACCGGAGGTGTAGATGACGTAGGCCAGATTGTCCGGCGAGGTCAGGCATGGCGGGTTGCTTGCGATGCCGTGCTCCGGCGCCTGATTCAGTTCGAGGCAGATCAGCCCCGGCGGCAGCGGCAATTGCCCGAGCAAATGGCCCTGGGTCAACAGCAAGTGAATACCGCTGTCGTCGATCATGTAGCTCAAGCGGTCATCCGGGTAGCTCGGGTCCAGCGGCACATAGGCGCCGCCCGCTTTCAGCACCGCGAGAATGGCGACGATCATGTCCAGCGAACGCTCCACCGCCACGCCGACGCGCACGTCCGGGCCGACGCCCTGCTCGATCAGCGTATGCGCCCACAGGTTGGCGCGGTGATTGAGCTCGGCGTAGGTCAGGCGTTGTCCTGCGAAGGTCACGGCCACCGCGTCGGCATGCCGCTCGGCCTGAGACTCGATGGCTTGCTGGATGCACTGGGTCAGCGGTTGTTCAATCAGCGGCGGATTCCATTGCGCCAACAGCTGTTGCTGCTGGGCTGCATCGAGCATTGGCAACTGGCCGATACGCTGGCTCGGCTCGGCGACGATCGCTTGCAACAGCGCGGTCCAGTGCTGCGCCAGGCGCTCGATGGTCGCTGCGTCGAACAGGTCAGTGGCGTACTTGAGCACCGCTTCGATGCCGTGGGCCTGTTCGGTGGTGTTGAGGGTCAGGTCGAATTGCGCGGTCTGGCTCTGCCATTCCAGCGGTTCGATGTTCAGGCCGTTCAGGCGTGTGGCGACGCTTGCGCGGCGCTCGGCCTGGTGGTTGAACATCACCTGGAACAGCGGACTGTGGCTGAGGCTGCGGCCCGGTTCCAGCGCTTCGACCAGTTGCTCGAAGGGCAAATCCTGATGCGCCTGCGCCTCCTGCGCCGTCTGTTTGACCTGACGCAGCAGTTCGACAAACGGCTGCTCCGTGTCGATGTCCGCCTTGAGCACCTGGGTGTTGACGAAGAAGCCGATCAGGCGCTCGATTTCCACCCGGCCACGGTTGGCCACCGGCACGCCGACACGGATGTCGCTTTGCCCGCTGTAGCGATGCAGCAAGGCCTGAAACGAAGCCAGCAGCAACACGAACAGGGTGACGTTTTCCTGCCGGGCAAAGGCCTTGAGGGCATTGCTCAGCGCCGGATCAAGAATCAGGTTGTGGCTGGCGCCGGCGAAGCTCTGCTCCACCGCGCGCGGGCGATCCAGCGGCAGTTCCAGCACCGGTTGTTCGCCGCCGAGTTTTTCCTGCCAGTAGGCCAGTTGTCGCTCCTGCTCACCGGCCTCCATCCAGTGGCGCTGCCACAAGGCGTAATCGGCATATTGAATCGGCAGTGCCGGCAGACCGGCGTCGTGACCGAGGTTGAACCCGGCATAGAGCTGCACCAGTTCCTCGATCATCACTTGCAGCGACCAGCCATCGGAAACGATGTGGTGCAGGGTCAGCACCAGCACATGCTCAGCGGGGTTGACCTGTAGCAGCGCGGCACGCAGCAACGGCCCGTGCTGCAGGTCGAAAGTCTTCTGGCTCTGGGTCTGCACGAAAGCCTCGATCGAGTGCTCCGGGTCATGCGCCAGATCAGTGCTCAGGTGATGAATATCGAGGGTAAAAGGTCCTGCGGGCAGGACCACTTGCAAGGGTTGCGCGCTGTCTTGAGAGAACACCGTGCGCAAGGTTTCGTGGCGTTCGATCAGCGCCGCAATGCTGCGTTCCAGTGCCGGCACATCCAGCGGCCCTTGCAAGCGCAGGGCCGTCGGAATGTTGTAGGCCGCGCTGTGCGGTGCCCACTGCCAGAGGAACCACTGGCGCTGCTGAGCGTAGGACAGCAGCAACGGCTCTTCAGCCGTGCGCTTGAAAACCGGGGCAATGTCAAAGAGGTTGACGCCTTTCTGCTTGAGCAGAACCGCCAGAGCCTTTCTTTGCTTAGCCGAAAGTTGTCCTACCGACTCGATTAACTCTTGCACGCGTTTTTCCCTCTCAAGAAATCAGTTTTTCCAGATCATCGAGGGATAGACGTTTGAGGGCCTCCAGTGATTTAGCCAATTCATCCTGAACGGGCGACATTTCGACGCGCAGCGCTTCAATCCGCGCGCAGAAATCCTTGAGCGTGTCGGTTTCGAACAACGCCTTGAGCGGCACCTTGTCGCCCAGACGTTCCTGCACCCGGGTCACCACCAGCGTCGCCAGTAACGAATGGCCGCCGAGCTGGAAGAAATTGTCCGCCAGCCCTACCCGCTCGACCTCCAGCACTTGCTGCCAGATCGTCGCGACCTCCCATTGCAGATCGCTTTGCGGCGCTAGGTATTGCTCCTGCGTCGGGCTCTCGCCCAACGCCATCAGCGCCTTGCGATCGAGCTTGCCGTTGGGCGTCAGCGGGATCACGTCGAGCAGGTGCAGGTGCCCCGGCACCATGTGCGCCGGCAAGCGGCTGGCCAAGGCATTGCGCACCCGCTCGGCCAGCGTCGACCGCTCGCTGTCCGGTGCGGCGACGAGGTAGGCATGCAGGTGTTTGCCTGCGGCGCCGTCCTGCGCCAGTACCACCGCCTCACGGATATCGTCGAGTTCCAGCAGGCGTGCTTCGATCTCGCTGAGTTCGATGCGGAAGCCGCGAATCTTCACCTGATGGTCGGCGCGACCGATGTACTCGATGTTGCCATCGTCGCCCTGGCGCACCAGATCGCCGGTGCGGTACAGGCGCTCGCCGTTGCTCGCGTAAGGATTCGGCACAAAGCGTTCGGCGGTCAGCGCGGCACGACGCAGATAGCCGCGCGTCACCCCGGCACCAGCGAGGTACAGCTCGGCCGCCACGCCCGCGGGCAGCACCTGCAACTGACTGTCGAGCAGGTAGGCCACGGTGTTGTCCAGCGGCCGGCCAATGTTCGCCCGGCCCTGCGGGTTGCGCAGGGTGAAAGTCGAATAAGTGGTGTCCTCCGACGGGCCGTAGAGGTCGTAGACCTGCCGCACCTGAGTGCTGGTGTAGAGGCTGTCGACCAGACTCTGCTTGAGCGGTTCGCCGGCCAGATTGATGGTGCCGACCGAAGCCGGAATCTGTCCCGCCCGTTGCAACGCGGCAATCGCCGACGGCACGGTATTGATCAGCGTAACCTGATCGCGCGCTGGCAAATCGGCCAGCGCCAGGGCGTTGTCGGCCAGCACCAGGCAGCCTCCGCAGGCCAGCGTGACGAAGATTTCCCACACCGAGAGATCGAAGCAGATCGAGGTCGAGGCCAGCACGCCGCGCAATTGTTCTTCGCGATAGACCCCAGCCGACCATTGAATCAGCGCCGATAGATTGCCGTGGCTGATTGCTACGCCTTTCGGTTTGCCGGTGGAGCCGGAGGTGTAGATCACGTACGCCAGATTGTCTGCCGCGAGGTTAACCAGCGGCGCAGTGGCCGGGTATTCGCTGGCGACGTTCTCGTCCACCAGCAGCACCTGCGCACTCAAGGTTTCGGGCAGCATCGCCAATGCCGCTGGCTCAGTGAGCAGCACCGCCGCGCGGCTGTCGTCGAGCATGTGCAGCAAGCGTTCCTGCGGGTAATCCGGATCGAGCGGTACGTAGGCGCCACCGGCCTTGAGGATCGCCAGCAAGCCGACCAGCATCTGCGGCGTGCGGCGCATGCACACACCGACGCGCACTTCCGGCCCGACGCCCATGCCTTGCAGCTTGTGCGCCAGACGATTGGCCCTGGTATCGAGGTTTTGGTAAGCGATGGACTGCTCAGCGAACAGCACCGCGTTCGCCTGTGGCTGTCGCTGCACCTGCGCGGCGATGTGCGCCAGCACCGTGCGTTGATCCGGCGTGGTAACCGGCGCCTTGCCCCACTCGATCGCTTGTTGCCGTTGTGGCTCGGCGAGCAGTTGCAGCGCGCCCAGCGGCTGCGTGGCGTCGGCGAGGAACTGCTCGAGCAGGCCTTGCAACTGCGCACTCAACACACTGATCGCTGGAGCGTCGAAACTGGCCTGATCGTAACTCACGCCCAGACTCAGCTCGCGGCCGGTGACCGCGACCAGCGTCAGCGGATAGTTGGTCTGCTCCTGCCGGCGGATTGTCGAGAACTTCAGGCCCGTCTCAGGGCCCTGCGCCAGTGCTTCAGCCATCGGATAGTTTTCGAACACCAGAATACTGTCGAACAACGCCCCGGCACCCGTGCCGGCCCAGCGCTGAATGTCATACAGCGGCGTGTGTTCGTGCTCGCGCAAGGCCAGGTTGAGGTCTTGCACCTGTTGCAGCCATTGGCTGACGCCGATCTCCGGCGATGGCGCCGCCACCACCGGCAAGGTGTTGATGAACAGGCCAATCTGCTGCTCGACACCCGGCAAATCGGTTGGCCGTCCGGCGACAGTCGCGCCGAACGCCACGTGATCCTGGCCTGTATAACGCTGCAACAGCAGCAGCCACGCCGCTTGTACCAGCGTGTTGAGGGTGACTTTCTGCTCGCGGGCGAAGCGGTTCAGTTCGGCGGTCAGCGGTTCGCTGAACACATGCTCGTGATCGGCATAGCCGCTGGCGGCGTGCCTGACCGGCATGGCACTGGCCAGTTGCGTCGGCTCTTCGAGATCCGCCAGCGCCGTGCTCCAGAACTGCCGACTGGCTTGCTGATCGCGCTGGCCGAGCCACTCGATGTAATCGCGATAACGCCCCTGCCCTGCGCTCGGCGCGATGCCGGCATAACGTTGCAGCACTTCGCCGAACAACTGCGAAGTGCTCCAGCCGTCCATCAGGATGTGATGGCAGGTGTAGATCAGGTGATGGGTGTGTTCAGCGCTGCGCACCAGCGTCACGCGCAATAGCGGCGCGTCGAGCAGATCGAAGCCACGTTGCAACTCTTCAGCGGCGAGATGATCAAGCGCGGAATCAAAATCAGCGCGACCGCGCCAGTCCTGCACTTGCCACGGCATCGGCACGCGGCTGCGCACCACTTGCACCGGCGCGGCGGCATCCTGCGGCCAGACGAACGCCGTGCGCAGAATATCGTGAGCATCGAGGGTCTGCTGCCAGGCCTGGCGGAAGCGCTCGGCGTCGAGTTGCTCGACGTCGACACGCAGCTGATTGGTGTAGGCCGGGCTGTCCGGCTCGTTGCGGCTGTGGAACAGAATGCCTTGCTGCATCGGCGACAGCGGGTACAGATCGACGATGTCACGCGGCGCCATCGGCAGCGCCGACAGCTGCGCCTGGGTCAGGTTGGCGAGGTTGAAATCCGAGGGTGTCACGCCACCGGCGCCGCTCGCGCAGCAATGTTCGATCAGGCGTTCCAGTTCGCGGCGATAGGCCTCGGCCAACGCCTCGATGGTCTCGGCGCGGTACATGCCGCTGCCGAAGGTCCAGGTCAGTTCCAGCTCACCGCCGAGAACCTGTCCGTCGACGCTCAGCCAATTGCCCAGCGGCGCTTGCCCATCCTGATTGGCGCCGGTGCTGTCAGCGCTTGGCACGAACAACGCGCCCTGCTCAGCGCTGAACGCGCCGTCGAACTGACCGAGGTAATTGAAGGTCACCCGTGGTTGCGCCAGCGTCTGCAACTCGGCTGCACGCGAGAGGTAACGCAGCACGCCATAACCGATGCCTTTGCCCGGCACGGCGCGCAGTTGCTCCTTGATCGCGCACAGCGACGCAGCGGGATTGGCCTGCGGAGTCAGGCGCACCGGGTACAGGCTGCTGAACCAGCCGACCGTGCGGCTCAGGTCGATGTCGTCGAACAGGTCTTCACGACCATGGCCTTCGAGCTGGATCAACACCGACGGTTGCTCGCTCCAGTCACACAGCACCCGCGCCAATGCGGTCAGCAACAGGTCGTTGATTTGCGTGCGGTAGGCCGCCGGGGCGACTTTCAATAGCTTGTCGGTCAGTGTCTGGCTCAGGCGCGTACTGGCGCGAGCGGCCTGGGCGCGGGTCTGGCTGTCCACGGCGAAATCTTGTGGCAGTGCCGCTTCGTCGCCCGCCAGGGTCTGCTGCCAGTAAGCACTTTCGCCGGCCAGCGCTTCACTCTGCGCATAACGATGCAACTGCTCGGCCCAGTTGTGCAGCGAACTGCTCTGGCCTGGCAACACCGCCGCCGCCCCCGCCGCCAATGCGTGGTAAGCCTGCTGCAAGTCTTCGAGCAGAATGCGCCACGACACGCCGTCGACGACCAAGTGATGGATGACCAGCAACAAGCGCTGCTCGGCATTCGGCAGAGTGACCAGCACCGCGCGCAGCAAATGCCCGCGTTGTAGATCAAGGCTGCGCTGCGCCGCGTCGGCCACGGCCGGCAAGGCATCGAGACTGTCCAGCTCGCGCAGCCAAAGCAGTTCGGCATCGCGCTGAGTCTGCGGCAACGCCTGCCAGCTATCGCCCGACTGCACAAAGCTCAAGGCCAGCGCTTCGTGCTGCTCGACCAACGTCGCCAGCGCCTTGCGCAAATGCACGGCGTCCAGCGCCAGGGTCGCTTTCAACATCACCGACTGGTTCCAGTGCTGGCGCTGGGCAATCGGCGTGTCGAAGAAGCGCATCTGGATCGGTAGCAACGGCAACGGCCCGCGTGCCACAGGTGCGGCGACGGCAGCCGGTTTGGCTTCGATCAGTTTGGCCACAGCGGCCAGTTGGCCGATGGTCTGTTTTTCGAACAACTGCTTGGGGCTCAGCTTGATGCCCTGGCGCTTGGCCCGGGCGATGATCTGCAAGCTGAGGATCGAGTCGCCACCCAGTTCGAAGAAGTTATCGCTGCTGCCGACTCTTTCGAGCTTGAGCACGTCGGCCCAGATCGCCGCCAGCTTCTCCTCGATCTCACCGACCGGCGCGACGAACTGCTGGCTGACCACGCCGGGCACTGGCAAGGCACGCTTGTCGAGTTTGCCGTTGGCGGTCAGCGGCAGCTTTTCCAGCAACAGCAACTGTGCCGGCACCAGGTAATCCGGCAGCCGCGCCTGCAATTGTTCGCGCAGATCCTGCGCCTGCACCTTCACGCCCAGTGCCGGCACGCACCACGCCAGCAGTTGCAGGCGCGCCGGATCGTCATCCAGTGGCAGCGCGAGCACGGCGGCTTCGCTGACGCCGTCGAGGCTGAGCAACAGCCGCGCGACCTCTGCGGGCTCGACACGGTAGCCGCGCACTTTGACCTGATCGTCGGCACGACCGATGAACTCCAGCGCCTGCTCGCGATTGCGCCGGACCCGGTCGCCGCTGCGGTAGACCCGTGCGCCCGCTGCGCCGAACGGGTCGGGCAGGAAGCGTTCGGCGGTCAGCGCCGGCTGGTTCAGGTAGCCAAGGGCAACGCTGTCGCCACCGATGTACAACTCACCGGCAACCTGATCGGCCACCGGGTTGAGCACATCGTCGAGCACATAGACATGGGCACCGGCCAGCGCTGTGCCGATTGGAACACTGCGCGCCAGCGCGGCGAGCTCTTCGACCTCGTGGGTGAGCACGCCCACGGTGGTTTCGCTCGGCCCGTAGTGGTTGATCAGACGACAGCCCGGTTTGAGCTGGCGTAGGCGTTCGACCAGCGCCGGCGAACAGGCTTCGCCGCCGACGATCAGTGCGTGTTCCGGCAGCACGTCGTCAGGCTTGGCCGCCTGCAACAGCGCGGCGAGATGTCCGGGGACGATTTTCAACATGCCAACGCGATGGCGGGCCATGTATTCGGCAAAGCGGTCCGGGTCGAAACCGAGTTCCTCCGGCAGCACATGCAGCAGTCGGCCCGAGCACAACGCGCCGAACAGCACGGTGAAGCCAAGGTCAGCGGCGATGGTCGAGACCAGCGCCATGCTCGCCTCGGGCGCCGGCGCCAGACGTTCGAGGACGCCGCGCACATAACTGCCCAGCGCGCCGTGGCTCACCACTACGCCCTTGGGTTGTCCGGTGGAGCCGGAAGTGTGAATCACGTAGGCCGGCGACTGCGCATACAGCGTCAGCTCAGGCGCGGACGCCGGCAGCGACTGCCATTGCCCCGGCGCAAACGCCAGACCCTGACAGCCCTCACCCGCCAATTCGCTGAGCCGTGCGTCGCCTTCAGCACCGATCAGCGCCCGCGCCTGCGCAGCGCCGAGCATCTGCTTCAGGCGCGCGCTTGGCGCCTTGACGTCGAGCGGCATGTACACCGCGCCAGCCTTGAGAATCGCCAATACGCAAGTCAGCCAGTCCAGCGAACGTTCCAGCAGCACCGCCACCGGTTCGCCAACGTTGACGCCCTGCGCACGCAAATAATGGGCGAGACGATTGGCTTGTTCATCCAGCGCCTGGAACGTCATTGTCTTCTGCAAATCACGAGCCGCCAGCGCCTGCGGCTGCCGAGCCACTTCACGCGCCCAGTGTTGCAACACCGTCAACGCCGGTTCGCGTTGGCTGGCAAGCGCAGCAGGCGGTGGTGTGGCAACCTTGTGCAATGGCGCCTGCGGCGAGTCGAGCAACTGGGTAAACAGATCCAGCAACATCGGCACAAAACCGGCGACCGTTTCCGCCCGATAGAGATCGCTGGCGTAGGTCATCTGGCCGTGGATCAGCGCGCCGTCGTCGGTGATATCCAAGGCCAGATCGAAGTGCGTGCCGTCCTTGGCCAGCGGGTATTCGCTGACAGTCAGGCCGGGCAAGGCCATCGAGCGTTGTTTCTGCATGCCGACGTTCTGGTTGAACTTGGCCTGGAACAGCGGGTTGTGGCCCAGGGTGCGTTCGGCGACCAATTCGTCGACGAGTTGCTCGAACGGCAATTCCTGATGCGCCTGCGCGCCGAACGCCGCTTCACGCACCTGCGCGAGCAAATCGGCGAAACTGCCGCGCTCATCGACCTGGCAACGCAGCACCTGGGTGTTGACGAAGAAACCGATCAGTCCCTCGACTTCGGCGCGGCCACGGTTGGCATTCGGCACGCCGACACGAATGTCGCGCTCGCCGGCCAGACGCGAAAGGAACAGCGAGAACCCCGCCAGCACCAGCATGAACAGGCTGATGCCCTGGCTGCGCGCAAAAACGTTGAGCTGTTGCGACAGGTCGGTGCCGAAATCAAAGCTCAGGGTCTGTCCTGCAAAGCTTTGCGTCAGCGGTCGGGCAAAGTCCGGCGCCACTTCCAGCAGCGGATGTTCGTCGCCCAATTGCTGACGCCAGTAGTCGAGCTGGCGTTCACCCTCACCGGCCTCCAGCCAGCGCCGCTGCCAGATCGCATAGTCGGCGTACTGCAACGGCAGCGCCGGCAATTGCGGCTCGCGCTGCAGGCTGAACGCCTGATAGCACTGGACGAATTCCTTGACCATGACGTCCATCGACCAGCCATCGGAGACGATGTGATGCATGCTCACCACCAGCACGAACTCATCGTCGGCCAAAGCAAACAGGCTGGCGCGCAACAGCGGGCCGTGGCGCAGATCGAACGGTTGCGCGGTGACGGCTTGCACGTGTTGCGCGAGCAGTTCTTCGCGCTCTTGCGCGGCGGTACCGGTCAGATCGAAGCGTTCCAGCGCAATACTTTGCTGCTCGAGAATCAGCTGATGCGCTTGATCGCCGTCGGTGTGAAACACCGTGCGCAACACTTCATGGCGCGCCAGCAGATGATCGAACGAGCGGCTCAGGGCCGACTCATCCAGCCGGCCTTTCAGACGCAAGCCAGCGGCCATATTGTATGCGGCGCTGTGCGGTTCCAGTTGCCAGAGAAACAGCAGGCGCTGCTGGGCGAACGACAGGGGAATCTGCGCGCAGTCGTGGCGGCTGACCGGCAGCGGCAATAGGCTGAAATCCTTGCCCTCCTCGCGCAGCTTGGCGAGAAACAGCCGACGCTGTTCCAGCGGCAGGCCGACGAACCTTTTTGCAATACGTTCCGCCATCGTGCCGCTCATACTTCTTCTCCTTGCAAAGCATTCATGAACTGATCCAGGTCGGACCAGTCGTCGTCGCCGCTCGTCTCGGCCAGTTGCCCGAGCACCTCGGCGAGATCCGCCAGCAGCGGTTTTTCGAACAGGCTGCGCAGCGGCAGCACCACGCCCATCTGCTCCTTGACCCGGGCAATCACCTGCGCGGCCAGCAACGAATGGCCGCCCAGTTCAAAAAAGTGATCGTCCAGGCCCACACGCGGCACGTGCAGCACCTCGGCCCAGACCTGCGCCAGACATTGTTCGGCCGGTGATTGCGGGGCGCGGTAATCGCCCTGCAACTGCGCAGGATCCGGCGCTGGCAAGGCCTTGCGGTCGAGCTTGCCACTCGGTGTCAGCGGCAGGTTCGCCAGCAACAGCAGATGCCCCGGCACCATGTAATCCGGCAGGCTGGCTTGCAGCGCGGCGCGGGTCTGCTGACGGAACGCCGTTTGCGTTGCCGCGCTGGCAAGCACCGCAGGTTCTGTCACCACGTAGGCGACCAGTTGCGCACCGCCGGCGAATGGCACCGCCAGCACCACTGCCTCGCGAACGCCCGGAGATTGCTGCAGGCGCGATTCGATCTCGCCCAGTTCGATGCGGAAGCCGCGAATCTTCACTTGATGATCGACCCGACCGACATATTCCAGCGCGCCATCGCCGCGCAACCGCGCACGGTCGCCAGTGCGATACAGGCGCTGGCCGTCGGCAAACGGGTCGGCAATGAAACGCTCGGCGCTGAGGCTCGGTTGGCGCTGATAACCGCGCGCCAGACCCGGCCCACCGAGGTACAACTCGCCCACCGCGCCTTGCGGCAGCAGGTTCAGATCATCGTCGAGCACGTACAGACGCCGCGCTGCCAGTGCGTGGCCGATCGGCATGCCGCGCCACGACAGGTCCTGCGCGGTCAGCGCAGTGCAGTCATGAATCGTCGAGACCACCGTGGCCTCAGTCGGGCCGTAGGTATTGAGCAGGCGCACATGGCCGAGCCCGGCCTGTTGCCACAAGCGCAAACCGTCCACCGCCATGGCTTCACCGCCGACGTGAATCTGCCGCAGCGCGCCGAAACTGGCCGGCGGTTTCGCCGCATATTCCTGCACCAGCCAATACCAGTAGGCCGCCGGCAGGTCGGCCAGAGTGATGCCCTGATCGATGATCACCTGATGCAGCGTCGCGCTGTCCCACAACGGCGCATCGCGCATGACCACGCTGGCGCCATGGCACAGCGGCGGGAAAAACTGCTCGACGAAACCGTCGAAACTGCTGGTGGCGAATTGCAGAACCCGGTCGCCTTCGCGCAGATCGCTGTAGTCGATGGCGCGGGCGATGAACTCGCTCAGCGCGCCATGACTGATCGCCACGCCTTTCGGCCGCCCGGTGGAACCCGAGGTGTAGATCACGTACGCGAGGTTGTCGGCCTCGACCGTGACCGACAGATTGTCGCTCTGCCCGCTGGCGGGCAATTGCTCCAGAAACAGGCACTCGATACCGTCGAGCGGCGGCAGGCTGGCGAGGCTTTGCCGGTCGCTGAGCAACAGGTTCAAACCGCTGTCAGCGAGCACATGGCGCAAGCGTTCGGCCGGGGTCTGCGGGTCCAGCGGCACATAAGCACCACCGGCCTTGAGCACGGCCAACAGCGCCACCGCCAGTTCCAGCGAACGCCCCAGCGCGACGCCGACCAGCACGTCCGGGCCGACACCCTGTGCGCGCAACTGATGGGCTAAGCGATTGCTTCGAACGTTGAGTTCGTCGTAGCTGTATACCGGTGCAGGGGCAGTGGCCAACAGCAGCGCCGGCGCTGGCGCAGTCCGTGCGACCTGCGCTTCGAACAGGCTTTGCACGCTGATAAAGCGAGGCGCTGGCGCTGTGGCCTGGATCAACCCGTGGCGTTCGCTGTCGGCGAGCATCGCCACTTCGCCGATCAACTGCTGCGGATCACGGCACACCGACTGGAGAATGTTGCGCCAATGTCCGGCCAGCGCGGCAATGGTGGCGGCGTCGAAAATATCCGTGGCGTAAGTGAAGGCGGCAAACAGTTGCTCGCCCTCCTCGCGGGTGTCGAGCATCAGGTCACTGGTGGCCGCGTGTTGCCGAGCGCTGCCGGTTAGTTGCTCTTCGCTCAGATAACCCACGCGCAAGCCTGAAGCGAGTTGCGCCTGATGCAAATCGGTAACCAGCGGCTGGTGGTTGAACATCACTTGAAACAGCGGATTGTGGCTCTGACTGCGCGCCGGTTGCAGGGCTTCGATCAAGGCGTCGAACGGCAGATCCTGATGGGCCTGAGCGCCCAGTGCAGCCTGGCGCAGGTTCTGCAGCAACTCAGTGAAGGGCGTTTGTGCGGTGACCACGCTGCGTAGGATCTGGGTGTTGACGAAGAAGCCGATCAGCCCTTCGGTTTCACTGCGGGTGCGGTTGGCAATCAGCCCGCCAACACGAATATCGGTCTGGCCGCTGTAGCGATGCAACAGGGTCTTGAACGCCGCCAGCAACACCACGAACAAGGTAACGCCCTGACGCTGGGCAAGGTTTTTCAGTTCTTCGCGCAGGGCAGCGTCGATCACCGTTTCCAGGCGTGCGCCTTGATGGCTGGCTTGCGCCGGATAGGCGCGGTCGGTGGGCAATTCCAGCACGGGATGTTCGTCGCCCAGTTGCGTGCGCCAGTAGTCCAGTTGCCGCTCGCGCTCACCGGCCTCCAGCCAGCTGCGCTGCCACAGCGCATAGTCGCGGTAATGCACGGTCAAGGGCGCCAGCGTCGGTTCACGCCCGGCGACCAGCGCGTCGTAAGTGCGCATGAATTCGTCGATCAGAATGTTCATCGACCAGCCGTCGGCGATGATGTGATGCAGGGTCAGCAGCAACACATGTTCCTGCGCGGCCAAGCGCAACAGCCGCAGACTCAGCAGTGGGCCGTTCTGCAGGTCGAAGGCCTGGGTCGCCTCGGCCATCATGTGCTGCTGCGCCAGCCGCCAGCGCTGGGCTTGGGGCAATTCGCTCAAGTCAGTTAGCGGCAACTTCAGTGGCTTTGGTTCGGCCACACGCTGGAAGGCACGCTCGCCGTCCTGGCCGAAGGTGGTGCGCAAACATTCGTGGCGCGCCGCCAGACGGCTGAAGGCCTGTTCCAGTGCCTCGACTTGCAATTCACCATCCAGACGCACCGCCATCGGCAAGTTATAGGCTGCGCTGGTCGGCTCCAGTTGCCAGAGAAACCACATGCGCTGCTGCGCGTAAGACAGGCCGTCACGCTCGGCGATGCCGTCGCAGGCGGTCATGGGCAGCTGCGCAAAATCGATGCCTTCGCGGGCCATGCCGGCGAGGAACAGACGGCGTTTGTCCTGGGGCAATTCGATAAAGCGGCGGGCTAGTTTCTGTGCGTCTGCGGCATTCATGCGTGGAGTCCTTGCTGATCGGCGGCGTGACCTGGAGACCCGGTCGTATCAACAAGAACGAATGGCCCGCGCGATGATTTAGCGCGCCAGCGGCAATCACGGCCCGACGGTACAAAGGCCAGACAGACAAATGCCGAAGCCGGTACAGGCCCGGATTCGGCATTTGAGTTGAAGAGTGGCGAAGCGCCTAACGCACGTCCTGCGAATGCCCCTCGGCCATCGCCACGATAACTTTGCGCGGCCCTTCGAACGGTGAGCGCGCGTGAGCCGAGAGCATGTTGTCGAGCATCAGCACATCGCCCTCCTGCCAGGGGAAACTGATCGCACAGTCGTCGAGCACCGCACGAATCTGCGCCAGCACTTCGTCTTCGATCGGCGAGCCGTCGCCGTAGTAGACATTACGTGGCAGGTCTTCTTCGTCGACGATGTCGAGCAAGCTTTCGCGCACGTCCGCTGGCAGGTTGGAGATGTGAAACAGGTGCGCCTGATTGAACCAGACGTGGTCGCCGGTCACCGGGTGCACCGCCACCGCCTGACAGGTCTGCCGCGTGCGTAGCTCACCGTCGTCCTTCCACTCGCAGACAATGCCGTGGGCCTTGCAGTAGGCCTCGACGACTTCGCGGTCTTCGGTGTTGAACACGTCTTCCCAAGCGACATCGAGGCCGTTGCCGAAGTTGCGCACATACATCAGGCCTTTACTGACGAAACGCTCGCGGATCGCCACGGGGATGCACCGGTAGACTTCGCGGCTGTCGGCAATCGGCGTCTCGCCTCCGGACCTGGCAGCGATCATGCTGTAGAACCAGATCTTCATCGGCCAGTCGCGGGAATAGGCCTGTTCGTTGTGCAACGGAATGCTCTGGTGCGCCGGGTATTCGGTGGAGGTGTACACGCCTTGAGTGACGTTGGTGCGCGGCGTCGAGCCGAACTCGTAGTTCAGCAGCGGATGGCCGAAATTCGCGGCGAACTGGCGGAACTGCTCGGCGCCATCGAGGCGGAAGCCGCGAAACAGCACGCCACCGTCGCGCAGCAGATGCTCGTCGACCAAGGCCTTCAATTCATCGAATACCGCCAACAGATCGGTGTCGGCATCGCCCGCCTCGACCAACAGCGGCAAACGTCCGCGCTGCGGCAGCAACGGCCGCACGGAAAACCCCAGAGCAACAGCCATGACTGGCCTCCTGAAAATGATAGATGAGGCGCGTCTCAGAACGCCGGTTGCACGGCCTGCGCAAGGCGTCGGTGATGCACTTCCAGATGGGTCTTGATCGTGCGAATGACCCGCGCCTCGTGCTCATGAATGAAGAAATGCCCGCCGGTCATCATGTCCACCGAGAAACTGCCCAGGGTCTCTTTGCTCCAGCCGATCAGTTGTTCGGTGGTGGCGCGGTCTTCCTTGCCACCGAGCACGTGCACCGGGCAATTGAGCAAGGGCCGCTCGGCAGGCGTAAAGCGCCCGCACATCATGAAATCGGCGCGCAGCACCGGCAGGGTCAGGCTCATCAATTCCTCATTGGCGAGGATTTCTTCGCTGGTGCCCTGAAAGGTGCGCAACTGTTCGATGAGCTCTTCATCGCTGCGCGGTTCGGCAAAGCCGCGGTCGTAATCGCTGCGCATGGACGGCGCAGCGGTGCCGGAGGCGAACAGCGCCAGCGGCTCCGGCACACCCAACTCGCGAAAGGCATGGGCCAGTTCGCAGGCGAGCAACGCACCGAGGCTATGCCCGAACAACGCATACGGGCCTTGCAGCCCCGACTTGTGCTCGCGCGCCAGTTGCCACGCCAGTGCGCGCATGTCGGTTTGCAGCGGTTCATCGAACCGCGTGCCACGCCCCGGCAGTTCCACCGGTTGCAATTGCAGCCACGTCGGCAGTTGACGCCGCCAGCGGCTGTAAACCATGGCGCTGGCGCCCGAGTAGGGCAGGCACAGCAATGTCAGCTTGGTCACCGCGCTTTCCTTGAAAAATGTGTCTGCAAGAAAGACGGATCACTGGCCGGACAAATTAGTCGCCCGGTCGCTAAATTCCCTCGCCAGCCGCTCGTTGCCTGTTCAGGAAAAAAACAACAATCGCGAGGGAATCACCGTGGACCTGCAGAGCATTCTGGGCAAGTTGTTCGCCAACGCCGGCGCGGTCGGCATCGAGGGGGTTTTCCAGTTCATTTTCAGTGGGCAGCAGGCGTACTGGTACGACATCAAGACCAGCCAGCGCACGGCAGTCGGGCGCCACCCGCGTCCGGACGTGACCATCGAAGTCGCGGAAAAGGATTTTCTCGGGATCATGGCCGGCGTGGTCAACGTCGAGGAACTGTTCGCCAGCGGGCGCCTGAAGATCGGCGGCAACATGGGCCTGGCGACGATGTTGCCGCAGATCATCGACCACGCCCGCCAGGGTGGCGGCACGGTGGCACAGGTCGACATGAACAAGCGCTACCCGACGCCGCCACGCTTCAGCGAAAAGCTCACAGCCGCGCTGCCTCGCCAGACCAGCGTCGAACGTCGTGCGCGCGCCGAATTGTCTCGGCACGAATTCGAAACCCGTTATCTGCCCAATGGCGTTCCGTTGGTGATCAGCAATGCCCTGCACGACTGGCCGTTGTTCAGCCTGAGCCGTGAGGAATCGCTGGTGCATTTTGCTGAACTGCAGGGCATCACCCGCCATGGCGATTACGTGAAGAAGACCTTTTCCACCGAGCGTGATTTCCGCTCGACCTCGATGGCCGAATTCATCGCCTCGCTGGACAGCCCGGCAGGCAAAGGCGCGGACGGCGAGCCGCCGGCGTACATGGGCAACAACATTCTGCCGGCGCAATTGCTGCAACAGATTCAATACCCGCCCTACTTCGACACCTCGCTGTTCATCCCGCCACGGATCTGGATCGGCCCCAAGGGCACGCTGACGCCGTTGCACCGCGATGACACCGACAACCTCTTCGCCCAGGTTTGGGGCCAGAAGAAATTCACCCTCGCCGCGCCGCATCACCGCGAAGCGCTGGGCACCTGGTCGACCGCGCCCAAGGGAGGCCTGGATGGCTGCGATTTCAACCCGGACGCACCGGACTATGAACGTTTCCCGGCAGCGCGGGAGGTGACGTTTTTGCGGGTGACGCTGGAGGCTGGGGATCTGCTGTTTTTGCCAGAGGGCTGGTTCCATCAGGTGGAGTCGGTGTCGACGTCGCTATCCGTCAACTTCTGGATCAACTCAGGACGAGGCTGGTAACACTGCAAAATAACTGTGGGAGCGAGCCTGCTCGCGAATGCGTTGTATCAGGTATGAAGATATTTACTGACACACCGCCTTCGCGAGCAGGCTCGCTCCCACAGTGGAATTTCATTTCAAGTGACGGAAACTTTGGAACGCTGAAATCAGCACCACCGCCCCCGCCGCAATCGCCAGCCAGAAGCCGCTGCGTGCGCCCAACGCATCCACCAGCGCGCCGGAGCCAGCGGCGCCTATCGCCACGCCGATGCTCAGTCCGGTCACCAGCCAGGTCAGTCCTTCGGTCAGTTTGGCCGGCGGCACGATGCGTTCGATCAACGCCATCGCCACAATCAACGTCGGCGAAAAAAACAGCCCAGCGATAAATACCGCGATCGACAAGCCGAGGATGTTGCTCGCCAAAAGCAGCGGCAGCGTGGTCACCGCCGTCGCCACGCCGCCGTAGAGAAACAGGCGCGGCAGCGGCAGTTTCGAACGCATCGCACCGAAGGCGATGCCGGCCAGGCATGAACCAATCGCGTATACCGACAAGACAATACTCGCCGCTGCCGGCTGGCCCTGATGTTGAGCGAAAGCGACGCTGACCACATCGATGACTCCGACGATCACGCCCATCGCCAGCATCAACGCCAGCAGCCATTGCACGTCGGTCGAGCGAATGATCGAGCCCTGATGCTGCGACTCCTGCACGTGCACGGGCGGCTCGGTGCTGCGCTGGGCGACAAACACCGTCACGCCGATGGCCAGGGCCAACAGCGCCGCCAGCGGCCCGGCTTCGGGAAACACCGCAACGGACAGCCCCACCGACAGCGGCGGCCCGACGATAAAACACACCTCGTCGAGCACCGACTCCAGCGCATACGCCGTCTGCAATTGCGGCTGGCCCCGGTAGATTTCGGTCCAGCGCGCCCGCACCATCGCCGACATGCTCGGCATGCACCCGGCCAGCGCGGCGAAGACGAACAACGTCCAGTCCGGCGCCTGCAAACGCGTGCACAGCAGCAACATCAATAACCCGCCGCCACCGGTCAGCGCTGAGATTGGCAGCACCCGCCCCTGCCCATAACGGTCCACCAGCCGCGATACCTGCGGCGCGCAAAACGCCGTGGCCAAGGCAAACGTCGCCGCCACCGCACCCGCCAGCGCATAACCGCGGTTCAACTGCGCAAGCATGGTGATCAGGCCGATGCCGGTCATCGAAATCGGCATGCGCGCCAGCATCCCGGCAAGTACAAAAGCACGGGCGCCGGGGGCGGTGAACAATTCGCGGTAGGGATTTGCCATCGATTGCAGCCTCATCAGGGGCGGCCAAGTTGCCATAGCCTTGAATGCCGTGGAAGCGCGCAATTGTTAGCGGTCTGTGAAGGCCACTGAGCTTTCCAGCGCTGAACGACGATGACCATTGGTCGAAAACCCACGCTGACCTGTCAGACCTGACAGGTGTGGTCCCTTGCCTTTTGCGCTCTGATGAGGCCGTGGACCTTCATGTGTCACCGTGAACCCTGCAAACGCACTCAGGAGTCTCGCCATGGACGAATCGTCAATGTTCGTCTCACCCGAAGCGGAAAAAGTGCCCTGGGCCGTCCCCGCCCTGTATGGCCTGGCGCCCTTTCGCAACAACGCCGCGCTGGCAGACGAGGTGGATGATCGGCTGATGCCGTGGATCGAGCAGGTGGGGATTTTCCCGGGTCGGCACGACAAGGTCCGCGCCATGGGTTTCGGGCGCTTCGCCATGCTGTGTCATACCGACACCGATGAGCCCGATCGGCTGTTGCTCGCGGCGCAATGTTTCGCCGCGTTGTTCGCCGTGGACGACTACTACTGCGACGATGAGCGAACCGGGTCCGAACCCAGAATGGTCGGGCCACGCCTTTCCCTGGCGCTGGCGGCTCTGGAACCGGTTTACCTGAGCGCACGGTTCCGCCCGGGGCTCGAGCAGGCCTTAAGCGGCGATCCGGTGCTGGTCGCGCTGCGTGCCTATCTGAGGCGGGTCGAGACTTTCGCGACCGCGGCGCAGGTTGCCCGCGTACGCCATGAAATCATTGCCATGTTCGTCACCATGACCGCCGAAGCGGCCTGGCGTATCGAAGGGCTCACGCCCGCGCTCTGGGAATATCTGGCTCAGCGTCAGGTCAACAGTTTTCTGCCGTGCCTGTCGCTGATCGACATCATCGGCGGGTATGAATTGCCCGCCAATGAATACAGCGCACCTGAGGTGCGGCGCGTCACGGCGCTGGCCGCCAGCGCCACGATCATTGCCAATGATCTGTTTTCCGCGCTGAAGGAACAGCAGGCCGGTATCGGCGATTTCAACCTGCCTTTGTTGCTGATCCAGGAACAGGGCTGCTCCCCCGCGCAGGCCATGGCGCAAAGTGCTGCCGTTCACGATGACATCATGCATCTGTATGAGGCGGCAGAACGGGCGGTATTGCCGCACGCCTCCCTGCTGCTCAAACGCTATCTGCGCGGAATCAAGAGCTGGCTGGCCGGCAACGTCGAATGGCATCGCAGCAGTGGCCGCTATCAGGTCTGAAGCTGGCGAACTTTTCATGGTTGCAGATGAACTCTCGCCACGGGCCATCAGTCAGCTACTTAAGTCTCTGGAACCAAGGCGCGAATCGTCATGCAGATTTCCCTCGCTCATCAGGTGGCGCTGGTCACGGGTGCCAGCTCCGGCATCGGCCATGCCGCCGCCAAAGCACTCGCTGCGGCCGGCGCTGCGGTCGTGATCAACTACAACAGCAGCGCCGAACCCGCCGAAGAACTGGCTGCACAGATCAACGCCGAAGGCGGCAAGGCCCTCGCCATCGGCGCGGATGTTTCAAAAGAAGAAGATGTCGAGCGGCTGTTCGCCGAGACCGTCGAAGCCTTCGGCTCGCTGGATATTCTGGTGGCCAATTCCGGCCTGCAAAAAGACGCTGCAGCCGTGGACATGACGCTCGACGACTGGAACACGGTAATCGGCGTCAACCTCACCGGGCAGTTCCTCTGCGCGCGGGCGGCGTTGCGGATTTTCCAGCGTCAGGGCGTGCGCGAAGGCGTGTCGCGCGCGGCGGGCAAGATCATTCACATGAGTTCGGTGCATCAGCGCATTCCATGGGCCGGGCATGTCAATTACGCGGCATCGAAGGGCGGCGTCGATCAGTTGATGCAGAGCCTCGCCCAGGAAGTCAGCCACCAGCGCATCCGTATCAACAGCATTGCGCCCGGTGCGATCAGCACGGCCATCAACACAGAAGCCACTGAAGGCGCGGCCGGCGAAAAACTTCTTGAGCTGATTCCCTATGGACGCATTGGCGATGTCGAGGATGTTGCCAACGCAGTGGTGTTCCTCGCTTGCGACCTGTCCGATTACATCGTCGGCACCACCCTGTTCATCGATGGCGGGATGAGCCTCTATCCGGAGTTTCGCGGCAATGGCTGAGCCTGAAATGGAACAACAAAGTCCCATCGGTGCCCACGGCATCATCGGCGACATGCGCAGCGCCGCACTGGTCAACGACAAGGGGAGCGTGGATTTTTTCTGCTGGCCGGAGTTCGACAGCCCGACGATCTTCTGCTCGCTGCTCGACACCCCTGAAGCAGGGATTTTCCAGCTCGCGCCGGACTTGCCGGATGCACGCCGGGAACAGATTTATCTGCCCGACACCAACGTCTTGCAGACCCGTTGGCTGAGCGAACACGCGGTGGTGGAAATCACCGATCTGCTGCCCATCGGTGACGATGTCGACGCCCTGCCCCTGCTGATGCGCCGGGTGCGCGTGGTCAGCGGCTCGGCGACGTTCAACCTGCGTTGCGCGGTGCGCCACGACTATGGTCGCGCCGACACCCGGGCAGAGATGGACGCACAGGACGTGACGTTCCACGCCGCTGGCCAGCCGTCGATACGCCTGGCTTCAGATCAGGCACTGCAGATCGACGCGCAAGCGGCCGTCGCGCAATTCACCCTCGAGCACAATGAAACCGCCGCATTCATGCTCGGTGGCAGCGACGACCCACGCTTTGCCGAAGGCGCCGCCGAATTGTGCATGGAGCGCACCCTCAAATACTGGCGTGGCTGGATCGGCCAATCCAACTATCGCGGGCGCTGGCGGGAAATCGTCAATCGCTCCGCCCTCGCCCTGAAACTGCTGACCTCACGCCGCCACGGTGCAATCCTCGCCGCTGCCACTTTCGGCCTGCCGGAAACTCCCGGCGGCGAGCGCAATTGGGATTACCGCTACACGTGGATCCGCGATGCTTCGTTCACCGTTTACGCGTTCATGCGCCTGGGCTTCGTCGATGAGGCCAACCACTACATGCAATGGCTGCGCGGACGGGTCAGCGATTGCTGTGGCAAACCGATGAAACTCAACATCCTCTATGCCATCGACGGCCAGCAGGAATTGCCGGAAACCGAACTCGCGCACCTGTCCGGCCACGGCGGCGCGCAACCGGTGCGCATTGGCAACGGCGCTTATGATCAGATCCAGCTGGATATCTTCGGCGAGCTGATGGATGCGGTGTATCTGGTCAACAAATACGGTGACGCCATTTCCCACGAAGGCTGGCGGCACGTTGGCGAGGTGGTCGATCAGGTCTGCGAGACGTGGCAGAGCGAAGATGTCGGCATCTGGGAAATGCGCGGCGAGACTCATCACTTCCTGCACTCGCGGCTGATGTGCTGGGTGGCGCTGGACCGGGCGATCCGCCTGGCTTCCAAGCGTTCGCTGCCGGCACCGTTCGCCCGTTGGGACCAGACCCGACAAGCGATCTACACCGACATCTGGGACAACTTCTGGGATGAAGAACGCGGGCACTTCGTCCAGTACAAGGGCGGCACCGCGCTGGACGGCTCGATGCTGCTGATGCCGCTGGTGCGCTTCGTCAGCGCCAAGGATCCGCGCTGGCTGTCGACTCTGGAAGCGATCGAAAAAACCCTGGTGCGCGACGGCATGGTCTATCGCTATCGCAACGAAGACGCCAACATCGATGGCCTCAGCGGCACCGAAGGCGCGTTCGCCGCGTGCTCGTTCTGGTATGTCGAATGCCTGGCCCGCGCCGGGCAGGTGGAAAAAGCCCACTTGGAGTTCGAGCAATTGCTGCGATATGCCAATCCGCTTGGGCTGTACGCCGAAGAGTTCGACAGCCATGGCCGGCATCTGGGCAACACGCCGCAAGCGCTGACGCATCTGGCGTTGATCAGTGCGGCGAGTTTTCTTGACCGCAAGCTGAGTGGCGAGAAGAGTTCCTGGCAGCCGTAGCGATGTTTTTTCGTCAGCGCATGTCAGACCGATCCCTGACTGGACGGGATTTTTCCACAACGGGCCTGCCCGCCAGCCAACGGCAACAGGCCCATACCCAACGTGAAACCTGCACGGCGGTTATGTCTGGCGACAGTCTGTGTAAAAACTGCTCCTACAAACGCCACACACGTTATGTTGAAACGCTTCCCGCAACGTACGCTTACACGCCGAAATACCTTGTTGCCAGCCGTTACATCCACACCTACCATCCAACGCAACGGGCACAGCGGAGCTGTCCAACCTCCCCCGAATTCAAGGAACCGGAATGCCTCACCACATCCAGCGCAGCATCGACTCCCCCCTTCGCACCGGGCTGAGCCGCACCCAGCTCTGGGAAGCCGCCGACCAAGGCCTGATCAAATGCTGGGAAATCGGCCGCCAGCGCGCCGAACGCTTTCCCGAACTGGCCCAGCGCTGCCTGGCCGGTGAATTGCCGGTGCTTGGCTGGAAGGGTGGCGTGAGTCGCAGCCTGAAGAAAAACGAGAAGTACGGCTCACTGAAATATCTGGCGCAGTGGCAGGGTCTGCGCGGTGAGGATCTGGATATTGATCTGGCGCAGGAGCGTTCGCTGATGTGTTCGCGGACGAAGATGAAGGTGACGTTTACGCCGGATCGGACGAAGTATTTCAATCAGATCGCGGAGCTTGAGGCTTAGCCGTGCGGAAGTCCGGGCGGTAGCAATCCGGGTACAGGGCACAGACGCCGTACTGGGCGTCCAGATCGGCCATGTGCTGGTAGAACTGCTCGATTTCCCAAAACGTTTCATCCGCAACGGTCATCAGGTAGAAGTAACTGAGCTGATGGTCATTGGGCAGCACCAATGGAAACTCTGCCAGCGCGTCCATCCTCGGGGCATTGGCCAGCGCCGCGAGCATTGGCGTCGGTGCCAGGGATAATTGCTCGAAGTACTTCTGCTTGTATGCCGCCAGACCGATGGCTTCACCTTTTGCTCTGGCATCGATAAGTTGCGCAAGGTTTGCACGGCGCTGCTCCCAGTACGCCGCCGGCAGGTCTACATTCATTTGTTGCTTATGGCTGGCCAATGCCTCATCGGCGCTGAGCTGGCGTTGCGGTTCGCCCGGCACGGTGGCGGATCGTGCGTCCAACTCCTTGAAGGACAGCATGATCGTCGACTTGGCAAACATGCGCTCCATCAGTTCACGGCGCTGCGGGGTGTCCGGCAATGCCGGTGGCGGCGATGCGCAACCGGTCAGCATCACGACAAGTGCCAACATAACAAGCAGCGTTTTGAGTGACATGTATCGTCCTTGAAGCCAGTCGACAGAATGAGCTGCGCAGTCTATCCGATGGTCTAGGGTTTGGAAGACGTTTGCACGGAGTTGACAGTCATGATTCAGTCAGTCCTTACGCCTTTTCTGACCATTGCCTACGAACAGCATGGCCCGAACAACGGCGCCCCGGTGATTCTGCTCCACGGCTTCCCCTATTCCCCGCGCACCTTCGACGAAGTCGCCCCGGCGCTGGCCGCGCGAGGCTACCGCGTCATCGTGCCGTACTTGCGCGGTTACGGGCCGACCCGGTTCAACAGTGCGCAAACCCTGCGCTCCGGCCAGCAAGCTGCGATGGCGCAGGACTTGCTCGATCTGATGGATGCGCTGGGTATCGAACAGGCCATGCTTTGCGGGTATGACTGGGGCGGTCGGGCGGCGTGTATTGTCGCGGCGTTGTTTCCGGCGCGAGTGCGCGGGCTGGTCAGCGGCGACGGCTACCTCGTGCAGGACATCGCCCATGCGAAACAGCCGTTGGACCCCGAAGACGAGCATCGGCTCTGGTATCAGTACTACTTCCACACGCCCCGTGGCATCGAGGGCCTTAAGCAGAATCGCCGGGAGTTGTGTCAGTTGCTTTGGCGGCTGTGGTCACCGACATGGGCGCGAAAGGATGAACGCTACCCGCTGACCGCTGGCGCTTTTGATAATCCTGATTTTGTCGACGTGGTGATTCATTCCTATCGGCATCGCTTCGGCTACGCCCCGGGCGATCCAGCCCTGGAGTGGATGGAAGAAGCGCTGGCCACACAGCCGGTGATCAGCGTGCCGAGCATTTCGCTGTGCGGTGGCGATGATGGCGTCGGCCCGCCTTCGCTGATTGATGAAGATGCCGAGCATTTCAGCGGCTTTTATGAGCGGCGCGTGCTGGCGGGTGTCGGCCACAACATTCCCGAAGAAGCGCCGCAGGAAACCCTCAAGGCGATACTGGATCTGCTGCAACGCTGACCGAAAACCGCTCGCGATAAGCCTGCGGTGTCACGCCAATGGCACGGAGAAAACTGCGCCGCAACGTCTCTTCGCTGCCAAAGCCGCAATTGGCGGCGATGCGTTTCACCGGCAGGCCGGTATCGCTGAGCAGTCGTCGAGCGGTTTCCACGCGGATCAATTCGATCGCCCGCGCCGGGGTCTGGCCGGTGTCGGCGCGGTAGTGGCGGATGAAGCTGCGTTCGCTCATGCCGGCCTGTTCGGCGAGGGTCGGGATGCCGAGGTCGCAGGTCAGGTTTTCGGCGATCCAGGCGTGCAGTTCATCGAAGCGGTTGCCCTGTTGTTGCAGCGCCAGCGTCACGCTGAATTGCGACTGCCCGCCCGGGCGTTTCAGGAAGACGACCAGGTGCCGGGCGACGTCGAGGGCGATGTCGCGGCCGAGGTCTTCTTCGACCATGGCCAACGCCAGATCGATACCGGCCGTGACCCCGGCGGAAGTCCACACCGGGCCGTCGTTGATGAAAATCGGATTGGCTTCCACGTGCAGATTCGGATGCTGCGCGGCCAGTTGCTCGCAGCGCGTCCAGTGGGTGACCACGCGGCGGCCATCGAGCCAGCCGCTGGCGGCGAGCAGAAAGGCCCCGGTGCACACCGAAGCCACACGCCGGCAATGAGTGCCGTGCTCGCGCACCCAGTCGACCAGTTGCGAGTCTTCGGCGGCGGGATAAATGCCCCAGCCGCCGGCGATGATCAAGGTGTCGCTGGGCGTTTGTGGCAACGGTTCGGCGAGCACCGCCAACCCCGCCGATGACATCACCGCCCCGCCGCCGCTGGCGATCACGCTCGGCGCATAGGGCGTCGGCAAACCACGCTGGCGGGCCAGATCGTTGGCCGAGGCGAACACCTGCAACGGCCCGGTGACATCAAGAATCTGCATATTGGCAAACGCGAGGACGTGAATGGCTTTAGGCATTTGGCGTAATTCGTGGGGTGATTGGCGTATGCGCCAGAACCTACGCGCCTACAGTGCAGTCGTCCACTTCTTTCAACGGAGCAAGAACGATGACGCTGCAGATCGGTTTTCTGTTATTCCCGCAGGTTCAGCAACTCGACCTGACCGGCCCTTACGACGTACTCGCCTCGTTGCCCGGCGTGCAGGTGCACCTGATCTGGAAGGACCTGATGCCGGTGACGGCCAGCACCGGCCTGCTGCTGAAACCGACTACGACCTTTGAGGATTGCCCGGATCTGGACGTAATCTGCGTGCCCGGCGGCAGTGGCGTCGGACCGCTGATGGAAGATCAGCAGACGCTGGATTTCATCAAACGCCAGGCCGCGCAGGCACGTTACGTGACCTCGGTGTGCACCGGCTCGCTGGTGCTCGGCGCGGCGGGTCTGTTGCAGGGCAAGCGCGCGACCACGCATTGGGCGTATCACCAGTTGCTGCCGACCCTGGGCGCGGTTGCGGTGAAGGATCGGGTGGTACGCGACGGCAATCTGTTTACCGGCGGCGGAATCACCGCTGGCATCGATTTCGCCTTGGTGCTGGCAGCGGAACTGGTCGATGCCGATACGGCGCAACTGGTGCAGTTGCAACTGGAATATGCCCCGGCACCGCCGTTCAACGCCGGCAGTCCGGAGGTGGCGCCAAGTGCGGTGGTCGAAGAGGCGCGGTTGCGCGCGGCGCCTTCGTTGAAATTGCGTACGGAGATTACCGAGCGCGCGGCGGCCAAACTGGGCCTGCGCTGATCTCCCAGCCAATCACAACCCTTGTAGGAGCTGCCGCAGGCTGCGATCTTTTGATCTGATCGTTCCCATGCTCTGCGTGGGAATGCAGCCGGGGACGCTCCGCGTCCCACAGCCTCAAGATCGCAGCCTTCGGCAGCTCCTACACGTCGATCCCAAGTTATTCGCCGCGCTTCTCACTCTCCTTCACTTGTCCCACCTCCCTCGCCCGTGTAGAAAGCCCCTTCCAGAAATCTCGCACAAGGACTTTCGATGAAGGCGCTGCCCTGGCTCTATCTCGCGCTGCTCGGCCTCGGCTACGGACTGGCCCTGAGCTACGGCCAGCTCGGTTGGCTGGCATTGATCTCCGTGGGGCTTTTGCTGTTCGCCGCGTTCGCCGTGCGTCAGCAAGAGGTGCCGTTCGCGCGTTGGCTCGGCCATGGCCTGTTCATCGTTCTGGCCGTGGCACTGGCGCTGCACTGGCTGCCGGGCTTCGCCAACGGCCGGGTGATCAATCCGCAACGTTTCACTGACAACGCCGTGCCGTTCGCGATGTACCTCAATCTCGACAAACCGCTGGTGGGCTTCTGGCTGCTGCTGGTCTGTCCATGGATTGTCGCGCGGCGTTCGTTGCGCCTGACGGTCTATGCCACTGCCCTCGCCCTGACGCTGTGCGCGATTCTCGCCCTTGGCGGCGCATTGTTGCTCGGCGTAATCGCCTGGGCGCCGAAGTGGCCGGATCAGGCTTGGCTGTGGGTACTGAACAACCTGCTGCTGGTGACGCTGGTCGAAGAAGCGCTGTTTCGCGGCTATATACAGGGCGGGCTGAGCCGTCGCTTCAAGCACCTGCCCTATGGCGACAACCTCGCGCTGCTGTTGGCCTCGCTGTTGTTTGGTCTGGTGCACGCCGGTGCTGGCTGGACCTGGGTGTTGCTGGCGGGACTGGCCGGGGTCGGCTATGGTCTGGCCTACCGTTTCGGCGGCCTGGGCGCGGCGATCGCCACCCATTTCGGCCTGAACCTGCTGCACTTCGGCCTGTTCACCTATCCGATGCTGGCGAGTTGACGCAAGCGCCGTTTTGCGACGGCGTACTTAAATCTGAAAAAAAACTTCAATAAAAACCTGTCAGCGCCGACAACCTTTCAAAGCCTTGCGGATTGAAAAACCATGCGTAACAACCAGCCCATTACACAACGCGAGCGGACCTTTCCAGCTCAGCAACGGTTGATTTCCACCACCGATGCCAAGGGCGTGATCACCTACTGCAACGACGCGTTCGTTGAAATCAGCGGGTTTTCGCGGGAGGAACTGATCCGGGCGCCGCACAATCTGGTCCGTCACCCTGACGTGCCGTCGGCGGTGTTCTCGCACATGTGGGACACACTGAAACAAGGCTTGCCATGGATGGGCATCGTCAAGAATCGCTGCAAATCCGGTGACCACTATTGGGTTAACGCCTACGTCACGCCGGTGTTTGATGGCAGCCAGGTGATCGGTTACGAGTCGGTGCGCGTCAAGCCCACCGCCGAACAGATCCGCCGCGCCGAAGCGCTTTACCAACGCATCAACCAGGGCAAGTCGGCGATTCCTTCGACGGACAAATGGCTGCCGCTCCTGCAGGACTGGCTGCCGTTCATTCTGGTCAGCCAACTGAGCTTCATGATCGGCGCGACGCTGAACTCGCAGTGGGGCTTTGCCCTCGCCGCCGGTTTGTCGGTGCCGCTGGGGCTGATGGGCCTGCAATGGCAGCAACGCGGGCTCAAGCGCCTGCTGCGCCTGGCCGAACAGACCACCTCCGACCCGCTGATCGCGCAGATGTACACCGACAGCCGTGGCGCCCAGGCGCGTCTGGAAATGTCGATTCTCAGCCAGGAAGCACGCCTTAAAACCTGCCTGACCCGCTTGCAGGACACCGCCGAGCACCTGACCGATCAGGCCAAGCAGTCCGACGCCCTGGCGCACAACAGCTCGACCGGCCTGGAACGCCAGCGCGTGGAAACCGAACAGGTCGCCACCGCCGTCAACCAGATGGCCGCCACCACCCAGGAAGTCGCCAGCCACGTACAGCGCACCGCTGACGCCACCCAGGAAGCCAACCGCCTGACCGGCCGCGGCCGCGACATCGCCGGCGAAACCCGCGAAGCGATCCAGCGCCTGTCGGTGGTCGTCGGCGAAACCGGCCTGACCGTGACGCAACTGGCCAAGGACAGCGACGAAATCGGCGGCGTGGTCGACGTGATCAAAGGCATCGCCGACCAGACCAACCTGCTCGCCCTCAACGCTGCGATTGAAGCTGCGCGTGCCGGCGAAATGGGCCGTGGTTTTGCGGTCGTGGCTGACGAAGTCCGCCAACTGGCGCAACGCACCAGCGAATCCACCGGGCAGATCCATGCCCTGATCGCCAAGTTGCAGCAGACCGCCTCCAGCGCCGTGCAAACCATGGAAGCCGGGCATCGCCAGGCCGAAGAAGGCGTGGCGCGGGTCTTGGAAGCGGATCAGGCGCTGGTCGGCATCAGCGAAGCGGTGGCCAACATCACCGACATGACAACGCAGATCGCCGCCGCGACCGAAGAGCAAAGTGCCGTGGCTGAAGAGATCAGCCGTAACATCAGCAATATCTCGGAACTGGCGGATCAGACGTCCGAGCAAGCGCATAACTCGGCGTTGTTGAGTGAAGAGCTGACGAAGACGGCCAACACGCAGTATTCGTTGGTGGCGCGGTTTAACCGCTGATTGAACTGGCGACAAAAAAAAACCCGGAAAGCGAGAGCCTCCGGGTTTTTGTTGCTTGCCTGAAAGTGATGGCACTTGGCAGACCGCTTTCTCGAGCAAGCTCGCTCACATATTGGAACTGCTTGGGACCACAGTTTGTGTCCGACGACAATCCCCTGTGGGAGCGAGCCTGCTCGCGAAGAGGCCTTCTATGCCGCCGTCGATCTCACTCAAGCAAAACAGATACTGCCTACAACTGCGCCAGAACGAGCCGACTGGTGCTCGCTGAGGCTAGGTTCTATCGTTTGCCGGTCAAAACTTATTCACATAAGCTGGTCAGCATGAATACACATCCTTCGGAGGCTCCGATGGCCACCACTCGAAAAACCGACAAACCCAGCAAAAAGGAAGTTCGTGAAGAACTGACATTCCTCGATGTTCGGCAAGCCGCGCGTGATGGGCAGAAAGTGTTCGATAAATTTGTGATCACTGGCAGGCTACCGATCACAAAGTAGGCCTGAATGCCAGCAATCAAAATCTCTGCACTTTTTGAACGAATCAATAACTGGCAAAACTTCGCTGCACACTTCTACAACTACAAAATCTGCGATGAATTACCTGCCATTTTCGGACGGGATGAACGACTCGATCTGAACGACATGCACCATATCCACCTTGCCAGTACACAGGCACTGCAGGCTCGATGGGCAAAAATCAATCGTCAGTATTACCGGACAGCATTGGTAAATGATGCTGACAATGACTTTTGGCTGATTTATGCCTATGACGCTTTTCGGGATGAGTACTTGCTACTGACGATCACCGGCCCGGATGCCCATAACCGAAGCGAGTGGGGGTCATTTTTGCGTACCGTGCATTGTGAAATCGTTGAACCCTGGGCACTAGGCAGGATTTTCTTTCCCGATCTGGATGATTTGTGATTCAAAGAGCTGATCGAGATCAGCAACAAGCGAAAGATCGCTACCTGCGCACCGTCCATACCGATCATCCGTAAGAGCTGTGGCAGGCTGCGATCATTTGAGCCTGCAAAACCGGGTAAAAGCTTCCAGTTTTTTTATTAACTGTCTGAAATTGATAGTGCTCGGCAAACCACCCTCGCGAGCAGGGCTCGCTCCCACATCGGAGCGTAGTGGGATCACAGATTTGTGTCCGACGACGATCCCCTGTGGGAGCGAGCCTGCTCGCGAAGAGGCCATTACAGCCAACGAAATTATTGAGGCAACTTCAGCTTATCCAGCAGTCGATTGACCAACAGTTCATTGAGCATGATCACCTGTTGCAGCGCCAGCAGTGGTTTGCGTTCCGGGCCGCCTATTGAGTTGGCGATGTTACCGGCCATGGCATGCGCGTATGAAAGCGACTCGCAGGCCTCAACCAACAGGGTTTCGTCATCCAGCGTGGGGTCCACGACATAGACCGGGCGATATTTTGGAGAGCTTGGCGGAGCTGCCAGGTCTTCAGGTTTGAGGTAGTAATCGAGGGCGCGGTCGGTGGCTTCCTGGATTTTTTGCGGGTCGAGTGCGCGGTCGTGGGAGGGTGGCGGGTTGGGGGTTACTTTGAACATAGATGAAGCTCCTACTTAGAAAAATAAGGAGTCATCACTCTCGCTACCAAACGAGGGTGGCGACCATACGCAGGTTGGTAGACCGGTCTAAGCAGGAAACCCGGCGCTCCAAAGGAGCCCCACGCATGGCCACCATAAATCGAGTCTCTACAGAGACTGCATATGGCGTCATGACGCTTAGAGACGGGCTACCAAACCCGATCACTGCTTTTTTGTCAGTGACCGAGAAAGGATATAGCCAACCTCATAGCGCGTAAGCCGGCGGATTCTGGCGTAGGCGTAGGCAATGGCGCAAGGAGTTGTAGCCGGGATGGCGTAACGGGTCGTGTAGTTTCAACGGGGGTATTTGATGATGTTTAAGTGCAGGGATTGCCTCTGACAGTCAGGTGGTTTGAGGTCGTCTGGAAGAGCGCTTTCGCGAGCAGGCTCGCTCCCACATTTGGATCGGGTACATCAGTGAGGGATTGGTCGACTTGGAGGCTGCCATCGCTGGCAAGCCAGCTCCCACAGGGATTGAGTCCGGCCAGTAGATAGTGGTCGGCTGTCAGGCCGCCTTCGCGAGCAGGCTCGCTCCCACAAAAAGCAGAAAAGCAAAGCAGCGCAGCTGCCCGCGGCGAAGCCGCCCCACTCAACAATGAGCGCAAGCTCGAGTGCTTTTGATCTTGATCCACCGGCGACGTCGGAAGGCTGAGTGGAGGGATTGATCCGGGGGTGGGAGCGTAGCGACCGTCTGGCGCAGCCAGACACAGCGGAAGGAGGTGCAGCGAAGCAAACCGTAGCCGCTGCGCCCGGATCAGTCCCGGAGCGAAGGGACCCGAGCTTGCGAGGGCCGAACGTAGGAGCAAGCCTTTTGGGTTACCTTTTTGCTGGGCCGGCACTCCGGCGTTTGAAAAAGGTGACCCGCCGTAAGGGCGGAACCCTAAGCAGCCGTTACCGCAGCAACGGATATGCCCCCAAGAGCAAGATCAAAAGCTAACCCCCTCACCCCAACCCTCTCCCCCAAGGGGGCGAGGGGGAAAGGGAGCCGATCTCCATGGAAAACAGAATCTCGGTTAACCCTTGAGAAACTCGGATACTTTCTGCGCGGCGCTGGCCAAATGCTGTTCATGCGTAAACCCAGAAACCTTCAGCGGCTTCAAATCATGATCCCCCGCCACCAACCAAAACACCTCAATCCCCGGCGCTAACGAATACCCCTCAACCGCCTCGCGATTCCCTAGAGCATCCCGCTCCCCCTGCACAATCAACGTCCGCGTCTTCAACCCAGCCAAATGCTCAACCCGAGGCTTCTCCGGCTTCCCCACCGCATAAAACGGATACCCCAGACATACCAACGCATCCACCCCCAACTCATCCGCCACCAGACTCGCCATCCGCCCGCCCATCGACTTGCCGCCAACAGCCAAAACCCCAGCGACATGACGCCGCACAAGCGCAAACACCTCCCGCCAGCAATCCAACAGTTTCGGCGCAGGATTCGGCGGCCGCTTCACCCCATCCACCCGCCGCTGCGCCATGTACGGAAACTCAAAGCGCAACACGTTGACCCCAAGCCCGGCAAGGCGCCCAGCCATGTCGTTCATCCACTCGCTATCCATCGGCGCCCCCGCACCGTGGGCCAGAATCAGCGTTGCCGAAGCCTCACCAACAGCGGCATCCCACAACCATCCATGATCGAGCACACACTGCGCCCATTGATCCCCGTCAATACTGGCCTTGTGCTGTTTGTCCATGCTTGCCTCGCTTTTAGTCTGCCTATAACTCCAGGCGAAGGATTCGCGTCGTTTGCGCGCGCTCACTTCGGCTGAACCGTGGATGGGGAACCATGAACACTTCTATCAGTACCGCCTACAACTACAAGGTGGTCCGCCAATTCGCCATTATGACGGTGGTGTGGGGCATCGTCGGCATGGGCCTCGGGGTTTTTCTCGCGGCGCAATTGGTCTGGCCGGAACTCAACTTCAATTTGCCCTGGACCAGTTTCGGCCGTCTGCGCCCGCTGCACACCAACGCGGTGATCTTCGCCTTCGGTGGCTGCGCGCTGTTCGCCAGCTCTTTTTATTCGGTGCAACGCACCTGCCAGACGCAATTGTTCGCGCCGCAAATCGCCGCGTTCTGCTTCTGGGGCTGGCAGTTGGTGATCCTGTTGGCGGCGATCAGCCTGCCGCTGGGTTACACCAGTTCCAAGGAATACGCCGAACTGGAATGGCCGATCGACATCCTGATCACCATCGTCTGGGTCGCCTACGCGATCGTGTTCTTCGGCACGATCATGCAGCGCAAGACCAAGCACATCTACGTGGGCAACTGGTTTTTCGGCGCGTTCATCATCACCGTGGCGATCCTGCACATCGTCAACAACCTTGAATTGCCGGTGAGTTTCACCAAGTCCTACTCGGTGTACGCCGGTGCGACCGACGCGATGGTGCAGTGGTGGTACGGGCACAACGCTGTGGGCTTTTTCCTCACCGCCGGCTTCCTCGGCATGATGTATTACTTCGTGCCGAAACAGGCCGAGCGTCCGGTGTATTCGTATCGCCTGTCGATCGTGCACTTCTGGGCCTTGATCACCCTGTACATCTGGGCCGGCCCACACCACTTGCACTACACCGCGCTGCCGGACTGGGCGCAATCGCTGGGCATGGTGATGTCGCTGATCCTGCTGGCACCGAGCTGGGGTGGCATGATCAACGGCATGATGACCCTGTCGGGGGCCTGGCACAAACTGCGCAGCGACCCGATCCTGCGCTTTTTGGTAGTGTCGCTGGCGTTCTACGGCATGTCCACCTTCGAGGGCCCGATGATGGCCATCAAGACGGTCAACGCCCTTTCCCACTACACCGACTGGACCATCGGCCACGTGCACGCTGGTGCCCTGGGCTGGGTCGCGATGATCTCGATCGGCGCCCTGTACCACACCATCCCGAAAGTGTTTGGCAAGGAACGCATGTACAGCATCGGCCTGATCAACGCGCATTTCTGGCTGGCCACAATCGGCACCGTACTGTACATCGCCTCGATGTGGGTCAACGGCATTGCCCAGGGCCTGATGTGGCGCGCAGTGAACGAGGACGGCACGCTGACCTACTCCTTCGTCGAAACCCTGGTGGCCAGCCATCCGGGCTTTGTCGTGCGGCTGATCGGCGGGGCGATTTTCTTAAGCGGCATGTTGCTGATGGCTTACAACACCTGGCGCACCGTGCGGGCCTCACAGCCTGCCGACGTCGTCGCTGCCGCGCAGATGGCCTGAGGAGTCCGCCATGAAACACGAAACGATTGAAAAG
>Ga0308161_1000330_pt1 | contig 83666 bp, 83 predicted proteins | sample PhyFR2_FD_201034 | JGI IMG/M metagenome (GOLD analysis project Ga0308161, IMG submission 201034) | Phyllosphere microbial communities from UC Gill Tract Community Farm, Albany, California, United States - DLSLF.R2 | ecosystem: Host-associated > Plants > Phyllosphere > Unclassified | place: USA...
TATTAGGCCGCCACCTGGCGTAGTAGCTTTAGCGACTACTCACTGACAGGGATATCGCTATGAGAACCCACATCCAGTCGGCCATCGAAATGGCCAAAACCCCCTCCCGCTTCGCTTTGCTTCAAGCGCAGAAACAAGGCGATGAAATGCTCTACATCGTCAAGGCCCTCACGGATGCCATTGATGGGCTCACGGAGGCAATCCTGGTACTCGATAGCCATTTGGCCGACGTAGAGCGCAACCAGTAAGTAAGCGCCCGGCGAAGTCACCTACCAATCCCCTGCAATAAGGGCGATGTTCTCCACTTAAAAATACGTGGACACCATTGCCCTAATCATCAGGATCGCCATGCGCCAAAGAACCTCTTACCCCAAACCCCTTAAAGCCCAGATCGTCCAGGAATGCCTGCAACCCGGCGTGTCGCTAGCCAGCGTAGCCCAGCGCCACGGCATCAACGCCAACTTGGTTCGAAAGTGGTTACCTGTTTATCGTGATTGCCAGGCGCTGGCGTTGCCCGCTTTCGTTCCGATCAAACTACCATCCCTACCACTGCCCGATCAGCAAATGTTCGTCACCATCGAGGTGCCTTTCGGCCAGCAGAACCTCACCGTGAAGTGGCCATCTACAGACCCTGTGGGGTGTGCCCGTTTTATCCGTGAGCTTGCTCAATGATCCGCATCGACGCCATTTGGCTCGCTACTGAGCCCATGGATATGCGCGCCGGTACCGAGACTGCTTTGGCCAGAGTCATTACGGTATTTGGTGCGGCGAAGCCGCACTGCGCTTATTTGTTTGCCAATCGACGGGCCAACCGGATGAAAGTGCTGGTACACGACGGGATTGGGGTTTGGTTAGCAGCTTGGCGGTTGAATCAAGGCAAATTTCACTGGCCAGGCACTCGACAAGGTAGCGAGCTGGAACTGGATACTGAACAACTTCAAGCCTTGGTGCTTGGTCTGCCGTGGCAGCGCGTTGGGGCTGGCGGTGCAATCACGATCCTTTAAAAAGTGTAATTAGCGTCTGAGCCTGCTGCCGTAGGCGGTCTGCTTTGGTAAAATCCACGGCATGACTTCCTTGCCCAACCTTGACCAAATGACCCCCGACCAACTGCGCGCGCTCGCTGCGCAGTTGATGTCGAAGGTCGACACCATGGGCTGAAAGATCCATCGCGATCAAACCATCATCGAACAGCTGACTCACGAGATCGCGATCCTCAAGCGGCACAGGTTTGCCAAGCGCAGCGAGCAGATCAGCCCTGAGCAAGGCAGCTTGCTCGACGATCTGCTTAACACTGATCTTGAGGCTATCGACGCTGAGCTGACGGCACTCCAGCCGGCTCCGGCTCCAAAAGAGGTGCGCCAAAAACCAAAGCGCGCACCGCTGCCGCAGCAGTTTCCACGTACCGTCATTCATCACGAACCAGAAAACACCCAGTGCACTTGCGGTTGCCAGCTCCAGCGCATCGGCGAAGACGTCAGCGAGAAGCTCGATTACACGCCGGGCGTGTTCACCGTCGAGCAACACGTACGTGGGAAATGGGCCTGCCGCCGGTGTGAAACGCTGATCCAGGCACCGGTACCGGCCCAAGTGATCGACAAGGGCATCCCGACCGCAGGTCTGCTGGCTCATGTGATGGTGGCGAAGTTCGCTGATCATTTGCCGCTGTATCGGCAGGAGAAAATGTTCGGCCGCGCCGGTTTGGCGATACCGCGCTCCACACTGGCTCAATGGGTTGGGCAAACCGGTGTACAGCTTCAGCCGCTGGTTGATGCCTTGCGAGAAGCCGTTCTGGCGCAGCAAGTTGTCCACGCCGATGAGACGCCGGTGCAAATGCTTGCGCCCGGACAGAAGAAAACGCACCGAGCTTATGTATGGGCTTACTGCACCACACCGTTTTCAGCGCTAAAGGCTGTGGTCTATGACTTCAGTCCGAGCCGCGCCGGTGAGCATGCGCGAAACTTCCTCGGCTCATGGAACGGCAAGCTGGTGTGCGATGACTTTGCTGGCTACAAAGCCGGATTCGAGAAGGGCATGACCGAAATTGGCTGCATGGCCCACGCTCGCCGTAAGTTTTTCGATCTGCACGCAGCGAATAAAAGCCAGTTGGCAGAACAAGCACTGCACTCGATTGGTGGCTTGTACGAAGTTGAGCGCCAAGCGCGAGACATGAGTGACGAGGATCGCTGGCGAATACGACAAGAAAAAGCAGCACCATTGGCCAAAGCACTGCACGAATGGATGTTGACCCAGCGCGATCTTGTGCCCAACGGATCAGCGACGGCGAAAGCCTTTGATTACAGTCTTAAACGCTGGATAGCGCTGACGCGCTATCTGGAGGATGGGGCTGTGCCCATAGACAATAATTCGGTCGAGAATCAGATCCGGCCGTGGGCACTGGGGCGTTCCAACTGGTTGTTTGCAGGGTCGCTTCGCAGTGGGAAACGCGCGGCGGCGATCATGAGTCTGATTCAGTCTGCACGTATGAATGGGCATGATCCGTATGCATATCTCAAGGATGTGCTGACGCGGTTGCCGACGCAGCGGGCGAGTGAAATCGATCAGTTGCTGCCGCATACGTGGCAATCGGATTAATCGCGCAAGACTCATACATTGGGTTGGCCAGGAAGGCGTGCGGGTGTAGAGAGAAACCAGGCAATAGCCGGACGACGCCAGCGAGGCCGGCGTCATGACTTCAGGAGTTAAAGCCTCGTGCGTGGAAGTCTCAGGAAGATTCTTCAGGTATATCCTTGGCGCTGCCTATTATTTTGCCGAGGCCTACCGCGGCGGTCTCCACAACTGCATTCAGCCTCTCTTCCTCCCAACCCTCCTTCGCCGCAGCCGACAGGCCAAGCATGGTCACGGAGACATAGTCTACGACGTGGCTAGCAGCGGAGATGCCAGATGCTTCGAGAAACGCCATCACTTTTGCACGATTCTCGTCTGCGATTTGCTTAGCAGCTATTCCCGACTCAGTGGCTCCGGCCTTCGCATGCTCCAGAATAAAACAACCTCGGCGGTTCGGATGAGCGGCGTATGCATGTGCCGCAGCCCTAAGCATGTCCCTAAGTACAGTCTGCGGTGATTTGTCTGGGATCAAAAAGGTGTCGAGTGGCACAACAGTCGCGGAGTAATGCCTCAAAGCATCGTTGAAAAACGCACCCTTGCTGCCGAAGGCCGTATAGAAGCTCGGCGGCGTGATCCCAATCGCTTCGGTCAGCGATGCGACGCTGACATTCTCATAGCCATGCTCGTGGAACAGATGCAGCCCGACCTGGATGGCGTCCTCAAGGACAAATTGACGCGGTCGCCCGCGGGATCTCTTATTTACGTTAATGACCATTACAGAAACCGTTTACTTTGGGGTTTGTGAATACTATAGTGACTACTAACGTAAATATCCACGTCGTCAGGTGGCGCTCTACACGGCAGCCCGTACGCCAATCGCAAGGAAAATCATGCAGCCCTCCCCATCACAGAGTCTGTCCGATGAGGCTCCTACCACGATCTCCGGACTACCCATCGCGGCACTGGCTGGCCTAGCGGCCGCTGGCTTTCTATGCATCGTCACCGAGACATTACCCGCCGGCTTGTTGCCCAGCATCGCCTCTGGACTTCAGATCACTGAGGCTATTGCGGGGCAGCTTGTCGCTGTTTACGCACTTGGATCGCTGTTGGCTGCAATCCCACTCACGAGTCTCACGCAAGGCTTGCGCCGCAGGCCTGTCCTGCTTGCAACGATCATCTGCTTTGTTATCGGCAACACGTTGACCGCGATGGCTGAGTCAATCGGTGTCGTGCTGATCGCACGGTTCATAGCAGGATGTGCGGCAGGTTTAGCGTGGGGAATACTTGCAGGCTACGCACGTAGCATCGTACGTCCCGAACAGACAGGGGCGGCAATGGCGGTCGCGATGGTGGGTGTGCCCCTGGCGCTGTCGCTGGGTGTGCCCTTGGGGACGTTCCTGGGAAGCCTGGTGGGGTGGCGCGGATCGTTTCTGATTCTATCGGCACTTGCTGTCATGTTGATCGGTTGGATCATCGTGAAAGTCCCCGATGCTCCTGGCCGAACAGGCAACAACCGTCCCTCGCTCACTGGCGTCATCAGAACGAAGGGCGTCATACCGATCCTGCTTGTCATCCTGGCCTGGATGACTGCCCACAACATTCTCTACACCTACATCGCGCCGTTCTCAACAGCGTCGCAGTCGCGGGTCGATCTAGTCCTGCTGGCGTTCGGAATCAGTTCGCTTGTTGGCATATGGGTAGTCGGGCGTTGGGTTGACCGGATGCTCCGTCTGATGGTGCTTGCAGCGATCGGCTCATTCGCTTTAACCGCTGCGTTCTTGAGTATCGCTGGAGAACACAGTATCGCGGTCTATCTGGGCGCCGTTGTCTGGGGACTGGGTTTTGGTGGAGCGGGCGCCATGATGCAGACTGCATCAGCTGATGCCGCCGGCGATGGCGTGGACTTGGCCCAGGCAATGGTAACCACTGCGTGGAACCTGGCGATCGCGGCTGGCGGAGCTGTTGGCGGAGCGCTCCTCACTCAAGGTGGTACGTCCACGCTGCCGCCCACTGTGGCCATCCTCGCATTCCTCGCTTTTGTAATAGCACTAGCAGCACGGCGCTACGCCTTTCCTCCCGGTAGTCGCGCTCAACAAAATCGCTGATTGCCCAATCATTTATCGTCCCACCAGGTGAAAAACATGAAGCTCCATGCAATTGCACTAGCCGTTGCTGCGCTCGCTATGGGTGCAACTCAGGCCCACGCAACACAGATCAATCCTGCGCTGCCTCCAGCTGTCAGCGCCACACAGGCGGAGTTTCCGATACCCGAAGGTTTTACCAGCGCCTACGAAACTGTTGACGGTGTGAAGCTGCATTTCGTAAGTGGCGGCAAAGGCCCCCTAGTGCTGCTTGTCCACGGCTTCGGCCAGACATGGTATGAGTGGAATAACCTCATGCCGCAACTCGCGGAACGCTATACGGTCGTAGCAGTCGATCTACCAGGTCTTGGCCTGTCAGCGCCGCCGCAGACTACCTTCACTGGCGTGGATATCTCTGAGTATCTCCACAAGCTAGCCAAGCGGATTAGTGCGAACAAGCCCTTCTATCTCGTCGCCCACGACATTGGTATCTGGAATAGCTATCCAATGGTGGCCCGCCATCCAGAAGATATTGTAAAGGCCGCTTTCATCGAAGCGACAATTCCTGACGACACGCTCTATTCGCTGCCAGCCTTTGTCGCGACCGGAGAAGCACCGGGATGGCACCACAGTTTCTTCGCAGCCTCAGGTCAGTTGGCTGACGCAATGGTCAAAGGAAACGAGCGGTTGTTCCTGACGCATTTCATTCGTCACCATGCCAGTAACCAAGCGGTGTTCACTGATGAACTGGTAGACCGTTACGTGCGGTCATACTCTAAGCCCCAGACCTTCCACCACGCGTTTGAATACTATCGCGCGCTGCCACAATCGATCGCGCAGAACGAGAAGTTGGTAGCGACCAAATTAACACTGCCTGTCCTCGCGGTTGGCGGTGGTGGTAATGGCGGATTCGGGGCCCAGCAGCCCGAAAACATCCGCCGCTACGCCACCAACGTTGAATCGCACGTTTTGCCAGGTTGCGGCCACTGGGTTCCAGAGGAGTGTGCATCAGCGCTCAACCCATTGATCTCTTCCTTCCTGGCTCGGCCCTGAGAGAAGATGTCGCAGTTTCCGGTAGTGTAAAAGGGATGGATCGTGTCGGCACGCTTCCGGACACCGCGGCAACCTGATTTCTGCGCGCAGACTCTGACGTGGCTGTCGTTTATGACACTGTAAGCGATGGCCGATCTCAGAGATTATCTGGGGATCTAGCTGCGACGACGGCGGTTGAAATGATTCCATGAATCGAGGTTGACGCTCACGCCCCCGCACGGGTGTCGTGAACCAAACCACCACTTCGCCGCTGTATTGACCCTTCCGGCTTCCAGTCTCGCGCCTGCATGCTCCGCTTGCCACAATCACCTTACGTACGAGGCGGCGATGAGCAACCCTAGGCTTACGGAGGTCACTGAGGGGAAAATGGTGTGGTCAAGGTGTATCTACCGGACGCTTACACCAGTAAGGCAGCCTGCCCCGGTCCGGAAAGCCCACGGACTGGGGTGGCTGCAACCTAGCGGTAGGTTCGAGCCAAGATAAAGAATTTAAACCGAGACACGCATTTGCTATCGACTGGGTTTCTCAATATGACTAATGCTAAGTCATCGCTGGGACGACGCCAGGAAGGAGGCGGTTGAAAATGCAGTCGCTGCAGGTGACCAGATAGTGGCCGACAGAATCAGCCAGTCCCAGTACCGCGACATTCGCCCCAAGGCAGCGTTTGAGATCGCATATGTCGACCACGCCAGCCTGCTGCTGGATCACACCAAGGGCGACATCGCCGAGCGGGTTTATCGCCGAGTAAGAGCACTCGCCAAGCCCAACCATCCCCAATGGTGTCCCACGGAGCGGTTTTGCCTACCCAAAAACGCAAAAAGCCCTGAATAATCAGGGCTTTGAATGTGGCGGAAGCGTAGAGATTCGAACCCTTCTCTAAGGAGTCCCCCCGTATACCGGTGGTAGGAATCCGTCACTGCTCACCTTGATTTCAAGTCTAACCCAATGAAAACGGGCCTCTCAAGCTTTTTTCATTTTCCACCCAAAAGATGCAACTAGTTGCACCTTAAGTGGTTACAGCTTATGAGAGGGATCTGCCCCGAGACTAACGCGCCCTCCCCGTCGACCTGCTGCATAGGAGCTCGCGAACAGCGGCGGATAGGTCATACCGATGGCCGCACCGGTGCACCGCCGAGGTCTTTTGCGTTGACCGTAACCAAAGCACCTGAGGGCTGTCCGAGGTCGCCCCTCACTCGTAACTAGCAATGCCCCCACGCTGATCTCTCGTTCAACGAATGATGCTACCCTTCAAAGCCTCACCCCCGCGAGATAAGCGATGGCCCGTCAGTCCAGGAACGCTAAGAGTTGGAGCTCACGCTACCGAATGGTTGTCGTCGCGCTCGGTCTGACCTGTTTTGCGGCGATCCTGTACGATGAATTGCACGCATCCGAGACGACAGCTCGCTATGTCCCGATCTACTGGCTCCTGTCTGCCTATGACAGTAACCAGTCACGGGCCGCCGAGCTCTACGCCGGCAACCGAGTGGCTACGCGCGGCACAGTGGAAGCCATCTACATTAACCGCGACCAGGCGTATTTACGCTTGACCACCAAGCCAGAGCCGCCGATCCACTTGCAAGGATTCTTCAACCCTTCGAAAGCCGCGATGTTGTCCTCGCTTTCAGAGGGCGATGCCATCAAGGTAGAGTGCACCATTGGCGAACCTGGCGAGCTATTGCTTGCTCACGATTGCTCGCTTCAACAAGCGAATTAGGTAAGTCAGGAAGGTTGCACAGGATGGCAAAGAAACCCAAATTCTACGCTGTCGTTCGCGGTCGGAAACTCGGGATTTTCAACAGCTGGGAAGATGGGGCTCGCCCGTCTATTGACCGGTTTCCAGAGGCGAAGCACCAGTCGTTCGCAACGCTTGCGCTCGCTGAGGAGTGGTACCGCCAGAACACCCTCACGCCTAGCTCGAATCACTCCAGTTCTTCACTTCAGCACGCAAACGTCCAAGCCGCAGACGACCTCCGTCCGTAAGCAGACGGCACTTGAAGGCGTTGGTGCCAAGAAATATGTTGCTTATCTAATCATTGATCCCGTGACAGAGGAGCCTTTTTACGTGGGCCAGACGGGCGACTTCGGAAGTCGGCAGCAAGGCCATCTCGGGAAAGCCAACCACGACTGCAAGCGTGCAGCAGCCAAGATCGCCCAGATACTCGATGCGGGAATGACCCCAATATTTAAAGTTGTGGAAACCTGCGATTCTGAAGAGGACTCGTTGGAGGCAGAGTCACGCTGGATCGAGCACTGTACCTCCAGGGGTATCACGGTTTGGAACCGCTGGAGGGAGCACCGCGAAATCCAGGCATTACACATGAAGCCCAAAATCCAGTTTGATCGAATCATCGGGGACGGCCCCTTTACCCTCGGCCCTTACCAATACGACTCCAGGTTTGAGCTGAAGAGCAAGCTCAATGCCTTTCTTGCGAAATCTTCCCAAGGTGCTATACAGCTGCGCATAGCCACCGAGAAGCTCAAGTTGATCTGGAAACTCACCCGCCAGGCAGGGGAAGTGAGTGAATTTCGCATCATCAAGGACGCATCCAAGCATCAGCTCGAAGCAGTCCTCGTGTCCGGGTCAACCGTGAACTTTGACTATGGCGCCGCGATTGACCGCCTCCCCTAACTTCCCTGCTAAGCAGTAGGAGTGCACCTCTAGCCGCTTCCCCATGCTCCCTCACGAGACGTTACTAGAAAACTATACACAACCCTTACTCCCACCTTCCGTGGTTATTTTCAACATAGAAAGCTACGAAATCAACCTGCTCACTACTACCAAGACTGCCGTCTTCACTATTAAGAACGTAATTCACACTAATCAGCCGACTCAAGCATACTCTCCCATCATCTTCTCATAGTGCTCTTCAAAGCCAGTCCTAACAAAAACCTGCCTGAATCGATCCACGTAATGCGATGGCACAATCTCACCAAAATCCGTCAAGTTCACTGCGTCGGAATGAGACTCTCGATTGATATATCGATAGAGGGCTTTGAATTCAGTATCCTCATCAGATAGCGCCAGTAGCGCTGCCTGGAGTTCATCCTGCCGATGAACGAAGGTAAAGTAATACTCCAAGATGTTTCGCATCATATTCGGAATTACGCTAGAAGAAGTGCGGCCCGCCTGAGCATCCTTGATAGCCTGCCAGAATGACTGATAGTCATTCTGTACATCACTGGCCTTCATCGGTGTAATCATGCTGTGCGCTGCTTTGGTGATACGGAACAACGAGTATTCATCGGACTTCTTGAGGTGTTTAAGCATTTCATGAAAGAAGAATAAATTGTGCGTCAGGATAAATACTTGTTTGAAGCGTTCCTTTGGACTCAGCACTCGCCGATGGATCATCGTAGCGATGTCGTAAATATAGTTATGAGAGAGGCTTGAGATTGGATCATCAATGACAATGATCCGCTCACTTTTAAGCTTGCCACCTTTTTCGTCTAGCTCGCCATTACAGACTTCAAGGAAGTACAGGAATGAGATCAGAGTCTTCTCTCCCTCGCTGAGCGTCTTGAATACCCCAGCCTGCTGATCAGGCCGCTGAAGACGGTAGCGCGGCAACTCCCCCTCCTCCCTGACTACCACAAAGCCGTTCAGGCCCAATGCGGTAAGCGAGGAGTTAATGCTGTCAATGGATTGATCAATATTCGTGATCTTGGCTTTACTCTCGGCGATGATGTCTTGGTGAGCTTGTGATTTGAGACGGATCTCATCCGCCAGCTTACGTTTCGCGTCCTTCTTGACCCCAAGCTCCTCGTGCACCTTCCTGGCCGATGCGATGGCAGCATCGCAACTGGCTCTGAAGCAGATCCAGAAGCGTGACTTGATTTTTTCCAAATGGTTTTTCTTGTCTTTTACCTTATGATTGAAAGCATCTATTTTCCTTTGATCTTCCGCAATCAAGTCGGAGAGATCATCAATGATCAACCCGGTAGGATCCAGTGCCACAACCATTGAAGGACTGGCCACTTTGGCATCCAGCTTTTGCGTATTTAGAGAAAGCAGATTATCGAGTTTCGTAATCAGCAGCTGATACTCAGACGCGTGGTATTCGGGACGCTTGAGCTGGGTTCTCAAGCGAGTGACGCCGCCTTCGTACCGCGTTTTCAGGGCTTTCAATTGGGTAATGCGCTGTTCATACGTTTTGTCGAACACCTTCTGGATTTCTTCGTAAAATCCAGATGGCAGGGTTTGCTGACAAAACGGGCACTCCTCTCGCTGGGGGTACTGCAACCCTTGCTTAACCCAATCGGAGTTTCCAAGGTTGGTGATCAATGCCGAAAGATAGGAGTCGCCGGAGCCGGCAATGGCCTCCGACAGCAATGAGCTGACTTCAACGTCCGCTTCGGCGAACCTGATAGTTGGTATCGCCGGCAACTCAGCATCACTGGCTGATTGCAGCTGTTCCGCCTCCGCCGCCAACGCTGCGAAATCATCCGGCGACGGCGCAAGAGACAGGGTGCGTAGCTTTTCCCCAAGCCGTTCCTTAGTGTTGAGAGAGGCGAAGCAGTACCGCAGAGGCCCGGTATCGAAAGGTCGTTTGAGGGCCCATAGTTGATCGAGCAAACCCGCTTTATTGGATTTCTGGGATTCCCCGAACCCATTGCCCGCTGCCACCTCGGCCTGATGTTCAATCAGTAGCTTTTTGAGTGCTTCTTCAGCCGCGAGCAGCTTTTTCTCGGCCTCAATATTTCCTTCATTGAGCGTGAAGATGCCGGGCTGTGAGCTTGCGTGAAAATTGGTCTCCATGAAGGTGTGGTTGTAGACCATCACTTCACGTTCTGCCGAGACAGGCTGGGTCTTGCACTGGTGGTAGAGCAGGTCAGAAGGATCTTGAAGATAGTTGCCGATCGTGGTCTTACCCGTCCCGTTGTGCCCATAGAACATGTTCACTTTGGTGAGGGGGCCGATCTGGGAGTTTTGCTCGGGGGAGTAGCTCGAAACGCCGCGCAATATCAAAGTCTTGATCACGATGCTGTCCTTAGCTGCTGAAGGCCACTACTCGGTATCCTATTACCGTCGAGCCCAAGAGGAAAGACTGCTTTCGAGGCCTGTTTAGGCGTTTCCCCGGGCCAACCTTCGCCACGACGACACGCCAACCGTGCCCTGTTCAACCCACAATTTGCCGACGTCTCGGCTTGTGCCAGCCAGGCGCATGGTTCTCAACAGATTTCCCTTCAAATCGCTGTTCCACAGGAGTGATGCGAGCGCAGATCGCATTGGCTTGGCTTGGCTCATGGCACAAAACCCTGGATCGTTTCCATCCCAAATACGACCAGACTCCACCGCCTCGAAGAGAACATCGGCTCCGCCACTATCAGTTTGGGCGAGGACGATATGTCATCGGTTGCCGCTGGGCTTGATCAGATCTAGATCGTGGGTGACCGTCACCCAGCCCAATTCCAGAAAAACTTTAGCCGATAAAAGTTCTCGTTAACGTGATTCCGGCTTTCGTGGCAGGAAAACAAAAGCAAAAAACGGCCTCAATGGCCGTTTTTCTCATGAAGCGAATTTCCGAGACTCAGGAGAGCCAGGACTCAACTACATCGCTTCCATACTGAGCCTTCCACTCTTTCAACTGCTTGTGGTTGCCACCTTTGGTCTCAATGATCTCGCCACTTTCTGGATGCTTGTAGCGCTTGACCTGGCGCGCTCGGCGCGGCGCTTTTTCAGTAGCCGCAGGAACAGCTGCGCGGCGATCTGACTGAGGATCCAGGAGGTTGATGACGTCCCGGAGGCTGTATCCATACTCGCCCAGTAGAGCGCGGAGTTTGGTCTCAAATTCGATTTCCTTCTGCAGCTCCGAGCTGCCCTTCAGAGCCTCCAGCTCTGCAAGCTGCGCGGCCAGCTTCTGTTCAAGGGCACGAAACTCTAGAAGACGCGACATTGATACCTCCTCAATACGTGATAAGTAAGTTTAATTTAAAGCATTAAACACAATGCCCCCGAATTCAATCAAGATTAATCGCGTCATCAGCACTGATCCGTACAAACAGCGCTCGTGTGCCCCACTGAACTCTGGTTGTGCATACCCTATCTTGATCACCCGCGCGGCCAACACCGACGAAGGCCTTTCGGTAGATCTCACGAGGTGTCGCAGCACCGGGCTATGCCTGAACACCATCAAGTGTCACGCCAACCTATGGCGAGCCTCTTCCACAAGGTAGATTTCTGCCACATCATCGCTACTTGGCGCGAAAATTTTGCGACGTAACTTCCAACTCCTTTCCCACTGGAAACCAAGGTCGGAAGGTTCAATAGCGACCCTTCTCGACTGAGACATACCTTTATCGTTTGCTAGGACATAATTTGATCGAGCTACTGAAATCAAAGATCGGGCTGCTACACGGTGCAGAGCTCGAAAAATTCGTGAGACAACTGCTGCCGACGGTCTCCAGCGATTACGAGCTCTTGACCGATACACTGAATCACCTGGGCCGAGTCACCCAGGGGCCTGCCGACCTGCATGCCTACAAGCAGTCCAATGGTCGTTACATCGCTGTGCTGTGCTCTGGCCAGATCTCTGGGCTCCAAGCCAAGGTGTTGAGCGACATTGAAAAGCTCAGACGAGAGGACTGCGCGATCCGAGATCGGATAGACCATGTGGTCATCTGTCTATCAATGCCCGGCAGTACTGACGAAGAGATCTATCGCGGAGCATGCGAAAAATACGGATGGTCAACAACCGTGTACGCTCTGGATGGTCTGGCTCAGCTCGCGAACCAAAGCCCGGAACTCACTGATGCCCTGTGCGCTCGGGAACTGTCCGAAATGAGAAAAAAGCTAGCCCTTGAATCGCCTCCGCTGCCAGTGCCCTCATCCGCCCCACCCAAGGAGCGGCTCTACGACTGCGGGAAGCGAGTCGGTACCGTGAGAGCTCGCCTAGGGCTGTCCCCAAGCGAGTTCATTGATCTGATCGACTACGACAGTGAAAAGCGACTGGGCCAGCTGGAATCCGAGACGCTCGACATGAGCCAGTCAGAGATCACCAAGGTTTGCGAAGCAACAGGGGTTTCCGCAGAATGGCTGATACATGCCAAGGGAAGCATGTTCCCGATCGAGAGCATCTCAACCTACCACTGGGCAGAGCTAAAGCAGCTGAATGATGCGAACCCCAAATCGGTGCACATGCTCGTCAATAGCAAGACCCAGCAGTTGGTGATGCTCGCGCATCTGCACGCCAAAAATTGGAAAATCTACTGCATCGCATTCGATCTCAACTTTTCTGGATGGGCTGATGGTCATTTCAACATCCCAGAGATCTACGACATGCTCAAGCAGCTTGATGACGACTACAAACGACGCATCCATGGCCGGGTGATCAGCCCCGAGAGCTTTGCCGATATCCTCTCAGGTGACACTCATCCAGCACCTTTCCTCAAAAAGACCAATAATGCATATATGCATTGGTTTGACGACTTCCTTGACTATCGTCACAGGCATTCGGTAGCTGAGAACTATGAAGATTGGTACGGGGAGTGGTTCACAACCGCTCAAGAGTATTTCAGACGTTACGTAGTCGAGAAGGTGGCGTCCACCGCCGTTGAGCACTAAGCCAGTACCTGAGGCACGTGGGATCCGGGAAAGGTTGGCCATGACGTCTAGAACTGGAGAATGGCCAGTCAGGTTTCACAGAGGCTAGGACAGCGCTTACCTGTGCCGACGTGCTAGTCGTTGCCCGCCTCGGCGGGCATTCTTTTTTCAGCAATATAACCAGCACAGAACCCACGGGCTATTCCCCCACTGCTTAGTGAAGCAATATCAAAATGAACAAGAGTATTTTCGTTAATAGCAATGTACCAATCTACCCAAGATGGATCTGCAAGGTTGCTCAAGCGCTATAAATCCACGTTAGCCAAGCGATACATGGCATCCCGACCAAGGAGGATGTACCATTGGCAGCCTAATTAGACTTCTAATATCTGGCTCATTACCGACCAAATCGATGCCATCAGATCAATTAGCAGAAAGTCTAACGAAATTTTAGTATACACCAACTTAACAGCAAGGATTAGGGATAGATGCTCAGGCCACCCTCCAAAAAAGAAGAAGTACATTTCGACAACATCGATTACTACCTCACTCAATGCCTGCAAAAATGCAGGGAATCCCTGAAGGTGTGTGTTGCCTGGATTTCCTGGGATCGGTACGCGCCGATTTTTAAGAGGCTGGCCGAAAAAGGCGCCACTGTAGAAATCATCTTCAACAACGACCCCAAAAACAGCGGCGCTTCTAGATTACAGGGCATTCCAGGAATAACGCTTTACCCTGTCAATACCCGACGTAAAAACTCTATAATGCACAATAAATTCTGCATCATTGATGACACCACATTACTAACCGGCAGTTTTAACTGGTCGCGCAACGCTGCAACACACTTCGAAAACATCCTGATTCTCTATAATCATTTTGATGTCATCAAGGAATACAAGCATGAGTTCGAAGATTTAAAGTGGCATTACGATTTTTACTCGATAGCCGAGAACATCGTATGCGGAAGCAAAGAGGAAGGTAGTCGGCATCCTTGTAAGTCCACGGCCTATCACTTGGGAATCCTAGGGGCATCGCGCGGATACAATAACGAGTCGACAGTTACCGTATGGAAGCTTTGCAGAGTATATGGACATGCAAAGCTGATTTCTGAGTCTGAAGAAATTTACTTGAATGACACCCTGTTTTCAGAGAACGAAGACGACCATAACTTTCCCCACACCAAAGACGCCATGTTGCAGTCTTTCGATGGAGAGAGAAGCAGAATGACAAGAGTTTCAAAATATTTTTCGGACAGGCACGAACTCCAGATTGATGCGGTCGGCATAGTCAGCATCATGAATGAACCAGAGCATTTAAAGTATCAAGAGCCGCCGGAACATGGCATTAGGATACTATGGCGCAACATGTACAGTCGCAAAATCATTCCTGACGAATTTTATGATGGCGAGTCTGATGGCGTGGACGAGATAATTGAAAGCACACTCAACTCCAATTATTACGACTAAATTTCAATATGCACCAAATGCCACTAAGCTTAGCCTCCTATCTTAGCGCCTCACCCAGGGCAGTTACATTGACTGCCCTGAGAAAATCGGAGGAAAACTTGCATTTCCTTTATAGCACGCGACTACCGAGACCTTGGACGGCTTGTACGACTAGAGCTTCTACATTGTGGGGAAGCAAGCCATGATCACGAGATTCATATAGAACTTCCTTTGCTCGCTCTCTCGTCAACCCAGGAGAGTCTAGGCTTAGGTTTAATATTGTCCATATTCCTTTTTCTGTCTTACCCACCGCAACTACTGGTAGGTCGTCATCATCCTTATCAAACCCTATATGCACCTCAACCTCATCCAAATAAGGATGCACCACATAAAACTCACAATCCTCATACTTTGCACTCAGAGTTTTAACAGTCGGCAAATCACCCTTATTAGAAAAACCGTTACAATACTCACAGGAAAGTACCAAATTTACGGCCAAAAATGTCCATTCCGGATGAATGGATTTTGGCGCGATATGGTCTCTGTGAATGGTTCGCCGCCCATCTTCCCCCAGGGGTAACATGCACCAAGCACAAAAGCTTTTTTGAATTGTTTTGCCTTGCTTCAAAATCTCATCACGAAATTGTAAAACGGCTTGCGACCTGCCATACCAACGCTTGGGTCGAATCGATACTGCGTATTTATCGAGTTTTGCAATGACACTGGCTGGAATCACAGCATGCGCTGCGAACCTAATCATGCCTCTGCATCCAGAAATGATGAGATTCGTTCGAGGATCACGTTCATTGCAATATTGTCAGGGCCATTGACCCGCTGTAGCCTTTCGTAAATATTAGTCAACTTTGACTGTTCGAGCGGCAATGTACCAGAAATCATCTGTAGGGCATTTCGCAGGTCATCTTCGACATAGATATTTCCAGCGGTTGCGACACCAAAAGCTCGATAAAGGATATTTTCTGGCGATCGTCCGTAGACATCCCCCTCAAACAGTTCAAAGCGGCACCTACGGCTGCTTTCGTCTTTCTGCGCAATCACCAAAGAAGAATTTTTATCATCAAGATCGGATATCATAAAATGCGAATGTGTGGCGATGAGTACATGGACACCCGATATGGATTCCAAGCATTTTTTTAGCGTTGGAATGTAGCGCATCTGCCACTCGGGGTGCAGACTTACTTCAGGCTCATCAATTACCACCAAGGAGTCTTCAGCTATTTCAGACAGAAGCCTAGAGTGGGTACCGATCAGTTGTTGCTCTCCAGAGCTCAGCTCTGAGAAAGGATATTCTTCTACATCATTTTTTCGTGAAAAAATTAGCGAAGCGCTTCTGAATGCCCTTAAACGCCTAGCTGCTTCATACCCTTTGCGCCAAGAGCTCAGCTCAAGATCGCTCATACTGGAAAGGTCACATAAATAAGTGACGCCCTCCACAGGATAATCCTTTAACCGCTGCAGAAAATTAAAAGCAACTGTCGTGCCATCAGAGGTCTGCTTAGTTACCCAGCCCGGCCTCTGCATCTCCAGCAAGACATTTTCCACTTCGCGAAAATCTTTAGAAAGCACTCTATCATTAATTGGCGAAATCTTAATCGAAAGCTGGTCGCTATACCCAGCCAGTGACAACCAGCTTTCCAAACTCCGCCTAAATTTCGGCCTTTCATAAATTTTTAGTACACCCTGAATTACTTTTGCTTCCAGTGCACCGGTTGTTGTGAGGTTTGTCGACTGCCTTAAACCTAAATACTTATAGAATGACTTTGGGTCATCTCTAACAAATCGAAATCTATCTACGGGCAAGTGCGAAACCACCGCAGCTTGCTTGGGGAACGGCATACTTCTCAAGTTGCATTCGATATCATTCGCATAACACTTGAATGAAAAGTGCTCGCCTAACTTGATTTGATACTCGACCCCATCGAGCCTATAGGCTATTTTTTTAAATCCTGAAAAGCTTCTCATTTTCCAGGTTTTTTTTTGATCATTACCAAGCCTGAGCTCTGCCAAGTATGTGAAGGCATCCACAATCCGACTTAGCACACGACTTTTACCCGAGCCATTCGGGCCAATAACTACGGAGACCTTGGTTTCACCTTGATCCTTGACGTCGTCAAGCAGCGGGATGTGAAAATCGCGATCTTGGTACTCGCGTAGCAAAAAACCAGTCTTACGCATCCATCTAAATTCCATTTGGGTATGGTGGGCTACTCAATGAGCGCCATCATAGTGCCATACTCCCATCCAGGGCAATCTAATGGGCTGCTCAAGATAGCTGCCCCGCGCCATAAATTCGCGACGTCATAAAGGTTCAGTGTCATAAGGGTATTGGGCGGGGTGAGAAGTCACCCGGATAACCGTTCTCGACTCAAAGACGCTGTTACAGCGGTCTATAGACGTTGCCCTGGCACCGCCCAGACCTGGGTGGTTGTCGTCGCTAATCGCTTGCCCGTTTCATGACCCCGATTTCGCAACGAATAGGAACAACAGGACATCCAATTCGACAACCATTTCTAACTGAGCCTATCCAGAAAGAGCCTTGGAGCTTGTGCGCTCCTGATCGGCTTACGACCACTTTAGAGCCTGGGTTAGTAATGTAGGTAGATCCGGCGGAAACACAACCTCCTGGCACGCTAGCAACTCCTCCTCTGACCACCACCTCACTTCACTGACCACTTCACGCTCTTGGTCACTCCAACCCGTGGCGTCAAGCTGCTGCTCATTTGCATGCACCACGAAGTAATGTTCAACCGCGAGCACACGCTCGCCATCCGGCATCACCCAAGGAAACTCCTTGCGAGCAATGCACTGGCTGACGGACTGAACCTTGAGGCCAGTCTCCTCATGAAGCTCGCGCACTGCCGCTTCCTCAAATGCCTCGCCAGCCCTTAACTTCCCGCCAGGTGTCGCCCAGTAGCGCATGCCTGCCAAGACACCGGTGCGGTACTGGATCTTGAAGAGCAGTAGGCGGTTTGACGGGCTGATTAACAAGACCCGAGCTGCTAAACGATGGCGCAGCATAGTTCCCGCCCCTGCAGGTGGATTGATGTCAGGCGAGCAGGTTATCCAATAACGCCTAAGACCTCGCTGCCTTTCATACGGCGAACCTCCACCACGTATTCGGCGATGTTAGGTACGGCGTAGTCGACCACTAGCTCGACAACTGCCTTGGCTGGGCTGCCGGAAGGTTTCACAGGATAGTCTGGGATTCTGCGGAACACATCGGTACCACGACGGTGAGGAATAGGCCAAGTGTTGCCAGAGTTCATGTGGCACAGCCAAATCTTTTCAGCATACGCAGGGATCAGCGCCGCTGAGTTGAGGGTGAGCACGTCGTGCTCAAGATTCCGATAATCACGTGCGCCAAGCAGACGGTGGAGTCGTTCCTCTTCGACCCAGAAGAAGACTTTCTCGTTGATCAGCTCATACCACTGCTGCGGGGTTGTTCCATCCGTAAGCGCCTGCAGCAAACGCCCTTCGGGCATAGGTTTTTGATCCCGCAGCACGATATTGGACGGGTGCCCTGCCCTCACATCCATCTTCTGATCGCGATGCTCGCTTTCGAAGCGAGCTCGGTCATCCCCCTCAACTTCGAGATGGTCGAGCACGGCAGTGGTGCTCATCAGCCCGTGGGTGCGAATGCTGTCCCAAGCACCGCGCTCCGCCATGTGATACACGCGCGGGTACATCTCAATCAGCTTTTCCAGATTCATTCGTTACTTCCTACCAGATCGTGCAGTCCAGTTACGTCGGTCGATTAGAGAGCGCAGATCACTAGCCCCTGTGTCACGCGAGAATCGGGTATTGATGAGCGACACAGGCGCTTGTGAAACTCGCTCTAGCTCCTCCACAAACTTGATGGTTTCTGGATCGAGCTGCTCAAAGCGGCGCGCCTGGCTGTTGGTGGATTTGAGGTAATCCGCGAACGTAAGAACGATGTCGGTGGGCGCGTTGAGCGCACACGCCTTGCGGAATTGATCCCATTCGAACCAGCCTACGCGCCGGTTCCGCCGAGTGGTGGAGGTCTTCTCGGCTGCATTCAGTGCCGTGCCGTCTAGACCAGCAAATTCAGCAATCTCGTCGAAGGTCGTACCATGCTTAAGCTCTCCGGAGGTGTGCCCCTGGTCTCCATCAGGATCTCCAACACGAATGGGCATTGGCCGGATAACCATGAGTATTTTTCGGATGCGGCTGGGTGATATCCCAGCCTCGGCAAGGCAACCTGCGACGTTGGTGTCCCTTGAGGTCACATGAGGGTAGTCCCCATGAAATATGCTTAAGCCACTGCCTTGTGTGCCCTCCAGCAATATGGAGTGACCTCTACGGTAGGCCTCTTCCAGCCTATCTGTCGTACACCCATGGTAGTTTCCATCTGTACCTACGTATGGCCGTAATTCCTCGACATCCCTGGCGAGCCTGATCGTCTTCTTGCCTCTGCTAAGAATGCGCCTTGCCGCTGCTGCACCGCTCCCACTGCCCGTGGACGCGATTGTAGAGACCAAATGAGCCCGCTCCGTTTCAAGGTCATCATCTTCGATGATAGTGGCCTGGGGATCGATGAATAGTCGGTCAGGGCCGATATTGCACTCCTTGATCTCCTTCAAGAGCCCCGGCAATCGAATCGTCATCCCAGGGCCCAGCAGAAGCCTCGCACTTACGTCCCGCGACCCTGAGGGAAGATGATGGTAGGTATAAGGGCCAAGAGGGCTAGCGACTGTGTGTCCGGCATTGGGGCCACCGACGCGAACCATTACGTCATATTCACGGGCTAGGTAAGAAACGATGTTGCCTTTGCCCTCGCTCCCATACTGCCCCCCAATGAGTACATCCACGCACCTGATTTCGGGTGGTGTGAAGAGATGCAAGCGAGCGGCGACCCGCACAAGTGTGTCATTGGAGGCAGATCTCTCGGTGTAGATGCGGACGTCTGCATCCGCCTTGAGCAGCTCGATTTCGGCCTGGTCTCTAAGTTGGTTAACCTGGTCGTAAGCCGCTGGATCAGTATGCCCCTGGACACGCTCTGCGTACCGTCTCTGAAGCGTCGGATCGCTTGCATAGAGATGGACATGGATAAGGTTTGCCCCGAAGGTCTTTCGAAACTCCAGCACCTGCGCCAGAGTGTTCAGGTGATCGACCACCAGCGGCGGGCCTTCAACGTCCTTGGCGCATCTCGACTTGGTTTCCTGAAGCATCCAATGCTCATGTTCAGCCCCCTCCAGCTCACGCCGCCGATCAAGCACCGCCGGCTGATCAAGCTGTAGATGCCAGTCAGGATTTTTAGACTCTCGACGATCGCAAACGACGTCGAAGCTATATTCCTTTACCAGCAAATTAGCCAAGCCACTTTTTCCGCTGCAGGTCTTGCCACTGATGACTACTATCTGCCGAGTTTCCATGCGCTACGTCCCCCAGACTTGAATGATCTGATCTGCGATATCGGATGGGGTAAGCCCTTCGGTATCTAGGATTTGGTCGGCCAGGCTCGCCAAAGATCGCGCGCACTGCTCGTTGGGATGTGAAACGTCTGTCTCGTACTGAGGGAGATGATGCGGGTTCCGTGAAGCGTATCTCTGCTTGAGTACGGCTTCTGACGCGACGACGTGTACGTGCTTGACTGCATCTGTGAAACGATTCCTGAACAGCTCCACCTGTCGGGGCTTGCGGACGGCATCAACTAGCCAATTCTCGACGTCGGGTCGAGCCGTGATCGCAGGTATGGCTACAGACTCTATGAGCCAGGAAAAATCAGTCTCTTTGTCTAACGCATCGCCAAGTTCTTGCAAGTTATGGCGATCAAGCATCTGGTATCGGGCAGTAAGCTCCGCACGCAGATAAGCGCCACTGCTGACGGGGAAAAAGCCATAGCGTGCTTGCAGCACTTCAGAGATTGAGGTTTTGCCGCAGGCCATCGGCCCACTAAAAAGAAGTAGTCGCTTCACCGTGATGACGTTCCCTGTCTTGGACATGCAATATCACGGTAAAGCGTAGCTTGGTTCCCCAGAAACACACTTCAATCTAGAAGCTTCAAAAAGGCATGACATTCTCGCGCTGAACCTGCGAAATTGTCTCGTTAATGCCACTGGCCTTGCCATTACCTGAGGCCAAGGCACCCACAAGGCGCAGATTTGCGTCCGGGGAGTCAGAATCTGCACCGCACCGAGTAAGGGGCACCGCTCCGCAAGCGCGGCAGCCAGGAGACTGCTAACGCTCGTCGATCAAATGCGACCACGCTGCCCGATTCTTCACAAGTCGCGATCAGCAAGGGCTGTTGTTAGCCCTGAGCGGAGTTCCAGCAACCCTAGATGCCATAGAAACGCCCCATTACCCGGGGCAACGATGGCTGAATTAATCATCATCAGCGCAGTGGCAGGCGCCCTGGCATGTCACCCTCCGAGCCGAAATGAGGACATCCGGGCGCCCTCGACCTCGGCTTGTAAACCAAATTTTTGACGTGTTAACCAATGCGGTTTACACATCAAAAAAGAGGTTTACAGGGGGTGTGAGCGGCGAAGCTCTTCTTGGTGGTGATATTGAAGCGACCGCCCCACGTCCCACGATGAACAGTCCAGACGGTCTGCCTTATAGGCTTTGCCCTCACCGGCCCACGTACACCATCACATGGACATTTTGCGCTCAAACCTGAACATCACCTCGTCCAACCAATGACGGTACGCCGCCGGCGTGGCAGGAATCAACAAGCTCCGCTCTTCCAGCTTCTGCTCAGATCGGAACGGCAACGAAACGCTGTTGGAAGATGAAGCCGGAGGCTCAGCGAAGAGCTTGTGGTCAACCCCAGTTAGGCTGATCTGGAACCACCCACTCTTCCCTTCGCACAGCAGCCCGAACGCAGCTTCAGCGCCTGCTCTGACCCTGGATGGCGATAGGTAATACGAGTCCATGACGCCTCGCGACGTCGAAGCGTTGGCCAGTGAAATCGACAACCAGCACAAACCACTCTCATGGTGTCGCCACTTCAAGTCCGGAGTATCAATTCCCGTCTGATCGGCGCTATCGAAGTCCTTGTAGCCGCCTTTGATCGAGCCAAGCCCAGCCTGGCACAGCTTGAGAAAAAACGGGTCGTGTTGAGCATGGGCGGCGCGCAACGTGCCGAGGGTTTCAGGCTGAGGCAAGAACGCTACCTCCAGGCGAGCTTCGTGGTCATAGCCACCCCGCCGGCCATTGCCATCTTTCTGCTGCAAGCGCTGTACGAACTCTTGCTCCGATATGGCCTTACGACTCAGAGATAGTTGATTCAGGCCCTGAACGATGCCGTCTGATAGCTCATGCTGATCAGAAAATGTCAGCCGGAACAGGCCGTCGAGATAGTCGGAGACTTCCCGTGAAAACGCTCTCTGGCGCTCTTCCATCTCCACTGTTTCGAGAAAAGCCAGGATAGGCTTGCCGGTCGTCTTCGCTCGCCGAAACTCCTGTTGAGTAACTGACTCACCAGTGTCAGTTTCGTAGCCGAAATTCGCGCCAAGGATAAGTACCACGGCATCAGCTTGGTCGATCTCCGTCATGCACGCATGCTGCGAAGAGTAAGGACGTGCACCGAAGTCCTCGCACATGACTGGCGTGTGCCCCAGCAGTGTGATCGCCTTCCTAGCTGCAGCCCGGTACTGCTCAAACCCTCCGACAACGGAGCTCACGAACACCTTCATAATGATCCCCCAAACGCACGCCAAACTGACGGCCTTAGGGAACTACTGTATGTCCTAACAGCGGTCAGTGCCAAGCACCCGACGGAGCCAATTAGCGTCCGAATTGCGGGTGATAAGCCTTCTCCCACCTGCAGCGAATAGGGCACCAGAAGACGCTGAGCTTCATATTCATTTGGAGGGCAGCCGGGCGCGGGCATAGATAGACGCGAAAACGCGTCGCACGGAACACCGATGGCGATGACCAGAGCGACCACCGCCTTGACAGCCTCGCAACAGTTACTGCACCATTTTGGCCATAGGTACGACTACAGGTGCCTGAGCCGCCCGCTGGCCCAAGTGAGAACACTGTTAGCAAAAATCTGACGACTACCCACAAATCTTGGGCCTGAGCGGGCCAGAGCTCCGTATTGGATTTATGGGATAGCTATGTCCAAAACTCTTACCACCACACATCCCCTCACCCCCGAGCTTTTTCAGCAGATTAAGCGCGAAGCCAAGATTTTGAAGCGTAATAGCCAGAAGGCTTTGCGACATAAAGCCTGCTTGTCTATCGTCGCGCGCCGCTACGGCTTTGAGTCGTGGAAAAACTGCTTCGAAGCCTTCAAGAATGCATTCAAATCGTGGCGCGACCACGGTAAAGACCGCTGCGCAGCGGCACCAACCGACGAAAGAAAGTATGCGCCCGGTTAACCCACCTTGCGTGATTTTACGCGGCCTGCTGGCACAAACTTTCGCCTTTATTAGTGGTTGTGTATTATCAGGGCTGGCCGATGCTGCCAGCCGCTCGCTCCGTAAAGGAAAGGTGAAAGCATATTTTTACAAACCACATCGTATCTCTCTTGATGGTCGAGGTTTGGCAAGGCGAGCACCAAAATGCTTCGACTCCAGGAGAAATAATGTCTTCAATCCAGAAAGCCAAACAGATGGCCAAGAGCCTGCGTGCTTCGTTGGAGAAGCGCAATCAGGAAGTGTCGCACTCCGTTGCACTCGAACTGGTGGCACAGCAACTGGGCTATAAGGACTGGAACGTAGCATCAGCGATGCTTCCGGATGAAAATCCTCAACCCGCTGTCACATTCGACAAAGCAATTCCCATATTGCGAATATTTGACGAAACCAAGGCCCGCGAGTTTTATATTGATTTTCTGGGCTTCAGCGTCGAGTTTGAGCACCGATTCGAAGCGGATCTACCGCTGTATTTAGGGATCAATCGAAACGGGTTACAGCTCCACTTGTCCGAACATCATGGTGATGCCAGTCCAGGGTCGACGATATTTGTTCCGATGCAAAATATCGAAATGCTTCGTGATGAGCTACTTGGCAAACGGTATGGATACGGTCGTCCGGATATTGTCCAGCAGGGATGGGGGCAGGTTCTGGAGGTTTATGACCCTTTCGGTAATCGGATAAGATTCTGCCAAAGCTGAATCCGCTGGACGCTAGATTGGATCTGATCCGTCTCGGATCCTATAGCTAGCGGAATAGCGCCTACCTAAATCCACTTACGTGGTTAGGTAGGCGTCCACCAATGTGGCAACAACTGATCAACCTCACTCGCCCGTTGCGTCGGCAGGCGTGTAAGAACATCCTTCAGGTATGCATATGGATCATGCCCATTGAGCCGCGCAGACTGGATCAAACTCATGATCGCTGCGGCACGTTTGCCACTGCGTAGCGAGCCTGCGAACAACCAATTCGAGCGGCCAAGAGCCCACGGCCGGATTAGGTTCTCGATTTGATTGTTGTCGATGGGCACAGCACCATCTTCCAGGTAGCGCGTCAGCGCTATCCAGCGTTTGAGGCTGTAATCCAGAGCCTTGGCCGTAGCCGAACCCTCGGGCACAAGTTCGCGTTGGGCCAGCATCCACTTATGCAGTTTTTCGGCGATGGGCACCGCTGTTTCCTGGCGTAATCGCCAGCGATCTTCGTCGCTCATTTCCTTGGCGTTTCGCTCGACTTCGTACAGTCCGCCAATCGAGTGAAGAGCCTGTTCCGCCAACTGGCTTTTATTGGCGATATGCAAATCGAAGAACTTGCGGCGCGCATGGGCCATGCAGCCGATTTCGGTGATGCCCAGCTCGAAGCTGGCCTTGTAGCCGGCGAAGTCGTCACAAACCAGCTTGCCGTTCCAGGTGCCCAGGAAGTTACGCGCATGTTCGCCGGCACGGCTGGGGCTGAAGTCGTAGACCACGGCTTTGAGTGCCGAAAACGGCGTCGTGCTGTAGGCCCAGACATAGGCGCGGTGGGTTTTCTTCTCGCCGGGCGCCAGCATTTTTACCGGCGTTTCATCGGCGTGAACCACGCGCTGGGCCAGCACCACTTCGCGCAGCGCATCGACCAGGGGCTGAAGCTGCACTCCAGTTTGGCCCACCCACTGCGCCAGTGTCGAACGCGGGATGGCTAGACCGGCACGACCGAAGATCTTTTCCTGTCGATACAGCGGCAGGTGGTCGGCGAACTTGGCCACCATCACGTGGGCCAGCAGGCCCGCCTTGGGGATACCCTTGTCGATTACCTGCGGCGGCACCGGCGCCTGGATCAGCGTTTCGCATTGGCGGCAGGCCCATTTCCCACGAACGTGCTGTTCGACAGTGAACACCCCCGGCGTGTAGTCCAGCTTCTCACTGACATCTTCGCCGATGCGCTGAAGTTGGCAGCCGCAGGTGCATTGGGTGTTGTCTGGCTCGTGATGGATCACGGTACGCGGGAACTGCGGCGGTAACGGTGCACGCTTGGGTTGCTGGCGTGGTTCTGTCTGCGCAGGTGCAGGACGAAGTGCTCTTAACTCCGCCTCGATGGCTTCTAGGTCGGTATTGAGCAGGTCATCGAGCAAGCTGCCTTGCGCCGGGCTGATCTGCTCGCTGCGCTTGGCGAACTTGTGGCGTTTGAGAATGGCGATTTCGTGAGTGAGTTGCTCGATGATCGTCTCATCACGATGAATCTTTCTGTCCTGCGTGTCGATCTTGGACATCAACTGCGCAGCCAGTGCGCGCAGTTGTTCAGGAGTCATTTGGTCTAGATCGGGCAAGGAAGTCATGCCGTGGATTTTACCAAAGCAGCCCGAGTGCTACAGCTGAAAGGAGCGTTTAAAGCAATGTGATTGCGCCGCCCGCACCGACTCGTTGCCAGGGCAATTCAAGTACCAGTGCCTGAAGTTGTTCGGGGTCGAGTTCGACCTCCGTCCCCCGATGGATGCCTGGCCAATGAAACTTACCTTGGTTCAAGCGCCGCGCCGCCAGCCAGATACCGACGCCGTCGTGCACCAGGACTTTCATCCGGTTCGCCCGGCGGTTGGCAAAGAGGTAAGCGCAGTGCGGCATCGCCGCACCGAACACCGCGACCACTCTGGCCAACGCGGTCTCAGTGCCGGCGCGCATGTCCATGGGCTCGGTGGCGAGCCAGATGGCATCGACACGAATCATTGGGCCAGGCCACGAATAAAACACGCGCAGCCGTCCGGATCCGAGGCTGGCCACTTTACGGTGATGGATTTATCACCCAGAGGCAGCGAGATGGTGACCATCTCTTCTGTTGCTCGCCTTGGTACCACTTTTACTGGAACGAAAGCCGGCAAGGTTGCAGGCGATTGATCCCGGTAAGCAGGTAGCCACTTGCGGATCACGTTAGCGTTGATGCCGTGATGGATGGCCACGCTGGAAATCGTCGCTCCGGGTTGCAGACATTCCTGGACGACCTGGGCTTTGAATGGTTTGGGGTAAGAGCTTCGTTGGCGCATGAAAGTCCTAGCGATAAGGGCGATGGTGTCCGCTTAAAAATACGCGGACACCATCGCCCTTAATGCTGGAGTTCGGTAGGTGACTTGGCCGCACGGTTACGAAAGAAAATCCTATTACTTCGTCCAGTTGCACGACTTCTTTGAGCGCAGCTTCTTCAGCCATTGGGTTGGGTGGTCGGACGACGGTTATGAGCTCCGAGTTCCATCGAAGGTTAACCCTGCTTGGTTTATCAGAGCCTTCCGGGAAACCAGAAAGGAGACGCTCTACGTGATCGAGACGCAGGAGGACTACAACCGCTGGACACTGTTCTGGCACGGCCCGGCATTGGTGGAGTGTGATCTAATGCTTTCAGAGGTGCCCAAATTCCTCAGCCCCGAGCCGTCCTATAGCCGGCCTCGACTGAAGTAAAACGCACAATGGGCAGGGCTCGCATCCCAGGCTGCGGGCCCTTCTCATTGCCTCCAGTTCGGATAGTCGAACCAGTTTGGCATTGGCTCCAGCGATTACGACTCTTCAATGTGCTTGAGTACCTGCTCCAGCTTCTCCTTTGGCCAAAGGAGTTCCTTACCGTTTTCCCTAGAGGCGTTCAGAACCTGTCCCGGGTTCATGACATTCACTTTGCGAATAACGCTAGCAACGGTCGCTTGGTGTACCTTCGTAGCGATGTTCAAATCGTGGGCTTGCAGCTGATCGGGGGTGAAGATGTGAAGATCTAGGTTCTGAGTCATGGCCAGCTCTCCTCAATCGCTCATTGTGAGCTCATCAATCTACGCCTCTTTCCTGCGCGCACAACACCGCTGCTCCGACATGTCCATGCAGTCGACGAGCGGTGGGAAACCGTCACCACACCAATGCTCAAGCCAGAGCAAGGCGTTTTCACCCGACTCTGGAGCCACCCGCCCTTCCCCCAGATCGCATGTTCATTCCAGAGAACTAGTTCTTCTGAGCCCCACCGAGCCTCCCCCATGGTCATGGCGTTGACATGGAGTCCAGAAGAAGCGATCCCTGCGTCAGTGATGGCCATTAGCTAGAATATCCCCACCCAGGATAACGTCAGCGAATCCGAGAGTTTCTGATTCGCTCTCCCCAGAACACAAGGAAGACCTTATGCCCATGATCGCAAATGACCCAACTACCCAGCTTGCATTTTCGGTGTACGAGAACAAAGGGGTGTACGCACTACTCCTGGGGTCAGGAGTGTCACGCTCTGCCGGCATCCCGACTGGGTGGGAGATCACCATGGAGCTGGTCAAGCGCGCCGGTATTGCCTCAGGCGTAGGGGAGCAAGAAGACTGGCATGCTTGGTATGTAGGTCAGACAGGAGAGCAGCCTAACTATTCGACGCTGCTTGAGACCCTGGCAGGGACGCAAAGCGAACGCAGGGCGATTGTTCAAGGCTTCCTGGAGCCCACAGCCCAAGAGCTAGAGGATGGGTTGAAGGTTCCCACACGGGCTCATCGAGCTATTGCAGAAATGGTGCGTGCTGGACACGTACGTGTCATCGTCACCACTAACTTCGACAGGCTAATGGAAAATGCTCTGCGTGATGCCGGCATTGAGCCCACTATCGTGAGTTCAGTCGACGCCTTGGCAGGGGCCGAGCCGATCACCCATTCCCAGTGCTTCATCCTCAAAATTCATGGTGACTACAAGGACGCCAGAATTCTGAATACGGATGTGGAATTGGGTGACTACTCTGCCGAGTTCAACGCCCTGCTCGACCGCATCATCGATGAGTTCGGTTTAATCGTCGCCGGCTGGTCAGGGGAATGGGATCATGCCCTGAGGGCCGCGTTTCTGCGCGCCCCCTCACGCCGCTACCCAACTTACTGGCTTGCCCGTGGTGGTCTCTCTGAACGTGGCCAGGAATTGGTCACACAGCGTCGCGCATCGGTGGTCACTGGCACTGACGCGGATACATTTTTCGACGCGCTTAAGCTGAAGCTTGAGACCATCCAGCAATCACGCCAGCCCAACCCGGCAAGCGTCGAGCTGATGATCGCCATGACAAAACGCTTCATGGATCGACCTGAACACAGGATCCAGCTCGACGACTTGGTCACGACCCAAACTCGGCAGACGATTTCTGATTTCTCCCCGCTTTTCGCAGGAGGGGCTGACGTGAGAAACGAGGCTTTCAGTGACTGGGTTCCAGAATACGAGGCCATTGTCGAACCTATCGCCCGCCTTGCTTCAGTATTAGGACGTTGGGGCACAGGTGACGAGTTGCGGCTCGTCCTGGACGCAGTCCAAGGGCTGTATGCCGAAGCTCATAGAGAGCAGGCTGGCTATACACACTGGCTAGCCCTGAAAGACTATCCGGCAATGTTGGTCGTGCTTGGCTATGCACTTGGGCTAACTCGTGCGAATCGCCTGGACGTTCTGCATCGGCTATTCAGTTCAACAGTTATTAACCGGCGCGAGCGGCCTAGTGTGGTGGGCTATGAACTATCACCGTTCTACCTTGAGTCCGGCAACGGGCTTCTAGCGCACTGGAAAACCCTAGAGGGCCAGAGCAGCGCCCGTACTCCCCTATCCAATCGACTTGCCAGCCTCATTTCCTGCAAATGGGCCCCCTCGTTTGCCGGAGTGCATGATCCTGAGCTGCTCTACGAGCGATTCGAGTTTATGAACCTACTGTTCTTCGTTCAAGAGAATGGCGTCAACGAAGAACAGCTCAACATTCTGATCCAGCAAAGTCAATTTCGAAATATCGCGATGGGGCGACTGTCATGGCACTCGGAAACCATCTCTCGCTTCGCTCAGGAATACTCTATCCCGGAATTCAGGGAGCCTTTGCTTGCTGCCGGCTTCGCCTTTGGCAGTGAAAGCTACCTCCAGCGATTTTTAGAGGGATTGGCGCGATTTAACAGGTGGTGAGACCTCCACTCCAGCGCTCAAGGCATCCAGGTCATGGATCACCGCTTGCCTCCAGATCCCGACGGAAGATTCCTCAGCATGTTGAAGATCCGCCTTCGAGGTACCAGCATTGATAGGCGTTTTCACCACCTGCTCAAGGAGGCAATCCAGCAAGCCAAGCAACGATCTCTTCGACCAGTAACCTACGTCGCCATGGTGGCGCAGCCCATCATGCGACAATGCCCGCCTCTTCATTTAAGCCCGGAGCCCGCTTTGGAGATCCCAGTAGGATGACGGTTGTAGAGAGCTAAAGCGAGCATCCATAGCCCTCACCGGCTTACCAAGAACGACGATTGCGACAGGACTTCAGAATGCTTGATCTAGCGCTGCTTGCTGCAACAATACTGTGTCCCGCATTGACCACCTTCTGGCTAGTCAGCAGAAAGCTCGGGGAAGGTCATGACTTGCATACCAAAGCACGCTCTGTCTTTGAGCTCAACACCGAGCATGGATTGATCAGGCAAGGTTTGCTGTGGTTAGCCATTGGCATTCCCTTGAGCCTAGGCTTCGCATTCGGCCTATGGACGTGGTCAGGTTATGAGGTAAGTCTCACAACCGAAGGGTACAAAAGGTTCGCTGAGATAAGTCTTCTTCCACTGGCGCTCATGTCAATATCACTGCCATTAGCCGCTTTGGTTGCACGCTTTCACTCGACCCAACAAGCTGCTAGACAAATCACTCTAAGCCGAACCAAGAACAATTTAGATGCTTACTACGCGCATCGAAAAGCCATGTTCGAATATTTCAAAGAAATAGACGATACCAAATACTTCAACCAGTATACGTTCAGCTACAAAACCCACCCAGTGATTCATAAAAGATTTTTTATTGGTACACCTGAAGACGGCACGCCCGTCATACATAAGCATGCCTTTGAACAAATTGAAAGTCTTATACAGGGAGCCGCCAGCCACTTGAGAGGCGTACTAGATGGAAGCAACAAAGACTCATTTAGCTTTTATCTGGCAGCAAGCAAAAACATTTATCACGCAGCAAAAAAACTAAATATCAAAAAATATACATGACAATGAGAGAGCAAGGAGTGTATGTGCGATATGAAGACAACTCCGACGCCCCGACTTTTGGCACAAGCACCTTAGAAACTTTAGCTGCACTCCGCTTTACCTGGGAGTACTACAACAATCTGTGCGATTTTTCGGGAAGAGATCGTATGGATATCCCTCCCGAGCTAGAGGCCGTGTTCACAAAGACTGAGTTCTGGCTGAACAAGGGGAAATTCATTGAGGCGCTGCATGAAGGCCCAATTGCTGAGCTGGTAGCCAGTGGCCGCGCGAGCCTCGGAGAGCTGCATCACACACTTCAACCTAAGTCGGTCGGCTCAGCTACCTTGGAATAAAATCGGCCAAGTGGCGGGACTTTTCCCGAATAGAGCGCCAGGCCGAGCTTCGGGAAAACTCGCGCAAGCTCAACCCAGGCAACCCTCCAACGTCAATTGCGAACTGCTGGAGGAGCGTGCTCAAACGCTGCAGACAACCATCAGGGTGGCGATACCCGGCTCAACGCTTTAAGGTCGCCCTTTTGCCCACAAGGAATGACGGATGGCTGCAAGAGGTGGATTCTCGAACCGCGTTTACCAAGTTCAGGATATTTTCAGTCAGGCGCTGTACCCAAGAATGCGCGAGGAGCCGCTGCTCAACGAAGCAGATGAGCTGGTAATTCCAGTGAGAAATATCGACAGTCCCCATTTCAGGCGAATTGGCCGGGCCTCCTTTGGCACGCGTCTAGGAAGAAGCGAAAACGACCCCACGCACGATGAATGCGTGAGCTTGCTCTACGAAAACTTGAGTAGCGACAAAATCAACCGTGTCTCGATCTCAGTCTACGTCTTTGATGACAACGGGAAATATCAGGAACAGGTGGTCTTTTCCACCCTGGCAGGGACAGACTACCGTTGGTTCATGGAAAGCACCGCTCGCGTGGGCTTTCACGACGATAGGTACATCCAACCCGACCTCTCTGGGCGGGATGCCAACAAGTTCTTTCCCACCTCCAGCTCCCCTAACGTGATCATCGAGGTGATCCGTACCCACATTCCTGAAGAGACGACATTCGCGCGCCTACAGGAGCTCTCCAAGGCAAACACACTGGTGATCTTCTACTTCATCAACGAGCAAGAGGATGGGAGCAAAATCAACCGGTATCGGAAAAAAGACGACCAGTTGACGATACGGGTATCGAGGTACATGGTCGGCGGAGAGGTCTATGTGAATGGTTCGCCAGTGTTCGCTCAGCAGCCGGAGGAGAGCTTTTCACATTGGTATCGCTTCCTCTCCAACTCTTTCTTCGCTGACGGCATGAGACAGGCAAAATAGGCTACAGCGTCAGGGGTTGGAGGATGCACTGGGCTTCTCGCACGATCTGCCCTACCACCTTCCTCTGGTGCGCTACCGCTTCCCAGTATCCCTGACGCTCCGCCAGTGCCATTGCAAGTTCAAAATCTTGCTGCCTGATGGCCAAGTCTGTGTACTTGCGCACCACATCAGGTCGGACGGCAAACAACATTTCCTCAGCCGAGCGGATCGCTGTCTCCTCATCCCGGACTATGGGAAAGCCTGCGTCATCTTCGATGGTGTAGCACCATGCGTCACTCTCACCGACCTGGTAATCAAGCCCAAAGCTGAAAGCCAACGGGTCAACAAAGATCCCTACCTTGATAAAAGGCAATCTTGGGTGTGGTCTAGCATCTCGCATCATGATCTCTCGCCGCCTCAAATTCTGCGCCTTGCCCCTAACATCGCGTTGGAGCTGTGGCTTCGGTTGATTTGCTCTCATTTAGTTTGCAGATGGAGCAGAACCGAGCTCAAGAGTTTGTGGTATGAAATGTCGAGAGCAGCTGCGTCCCTGACGCATAACGTTAACGGATGGAAGGCTCAGACGAGCAACAACAGCTTCCAATTGTCGCGGAGGCGCCTTGTCAACCTACGTGCATGCACGGCCAAGCTCTCCAATAGGCATGAGGAACGCCTCTGAAAGGCTACTTGAGTGTGCAAGGCTTGGCGATCATACGCCCCCTCAACCCAGCGCCCGCGGCTTTGATAAGCGGCCTGATAAGCCATCATCTCCAAGACCATTCAGACCTGCCCACCACTCATCACTATAAGGACTTCAGATGCTGCAATGGATTACCCAACGATTTCGACAGGCTCGTCGATACCTTCCCTCAAACCATTTTCAGGATATCCCTGGAAGCTACGAGCCCACGATTGATGACCTGAGAGAAGAAGCCATCAATTTCGACAAATATGTGAAGGCTTACGTTGAGCGCGCGACGGGAAAAAAGCCGAAGGACTCACTAGGGGACTTGGTTCGTCACATCCTAAAGGCTCACCCGCAGAATCCTGAACACCCTGAAATCTGGGAGGAGTTCGTGAAGAAAGCGATAGATCTCAAAGGCTATCGCAATAGCATCATCCATGCAGACACCGAAGGCCTCCCACCCATTTCAGAACTATATGAGCAATTCAAAAAAGCAAACGCAATTCTCCGACCGTTCAGCGTCTATGGTGCCCGCCGAGACCGTTTCACGCAGTTCCGCTGGAAAATGGACTTTCTGAATTTCAAGATTGACGAGCAGTCTTTTTGTTTGTCCCAGCAGGACATTGAAAATCTGCTATCCGAACTGCACCCATCATCGCGAAGCAGGATCTACTTCAAGGCTGGCAAGCAGGTTAATAGCGCGATGCTGGACGTCGAAAATATAGCCCGTACGTATTTTGTAGAGGGCTACGAGCCTTTCAAGCTGAGCGATGAGGAGGCCATGGCTCTGGACGACTTGCTGATCTGCTTCCTCGGGAACCCTGGGCTCAGGATGTCTTGAGCAGAAGTGTTCAAGCGATGGCGAACGTCGACTATGTGATTGCCTATACACCACGGCCCACCTCCCCAGCATGCTTTCTACCGGAATCGTCACCGTGTCGCGGGAGGTCTCACCGTACCATCCGGGCCTCAATGCGGTCGCGAGTCCTGCTTCAGCGCGCCGAGGAGCGGCTCCAACTGGCATTTTTCCACATGCTGAGCAAGCTCCTTTGGGTCAGTGCCGTGTCATAACGCGACAATCACGCCGTGCTACGATCCTGCCACCATCGCATCACGCAGGGACGCCCCCCAATCAACGAGACGCGCATGACCTTATCCGACGCCATCCTAGTTCTGATGCTCGCTGACCGAATCCATGGTTCGGATGAAGCAGTCCGCCGCGCGGGCAAGAATATCGTTAAGAAGCTGCCCCGCAGCAAAAGAGACATCATCTACGAACTGATCAGTAACCCCCGCCCCAGGGAATTGATCCACCACATCGCGCTGAATATCGACGATTAGCCCGCCCGCGCGGCTGTTTGAGGCAAGGGAGGCTCGCGCTCAATCGCCTCACTGAAGAGCAGAGCATGCCCATGGCAATGAGTACCAATAAGACACGATACCAAACGCATCGGCTATGCATCGCCCCACGCATCCAAGTTGATCAGCGGGAGGGCTTTCTAGCGGGCGAATTAGCGCAGAGGCAGCGATGGGTGAATGGCCTCCGCAAACGCTTGGCCTGAATTGCTACTGGGAAACCAGGTGCCAGGCTCCGGCCCGTGTCAGCCGTTGCCCTAGGCCGCAATTCGCACCTCCGCGATACTTTCCGAGACGCTCGGTATCTGATGTCCTCAGTTCACCCTTGATCACCATGAACGTCATCGGGCCGCAATGAGTACGCAGCTTGATGCTAGAAGCCCCATATCCATGCCCCGCAATTTCATACGGCGCTTCCAGCGCCGCGACCTCAGCGCCTTGCTGAATGACTACACGAGCCTCCCCTCTCGTACCATGTACAAGGCTAGAACTGCTGAGTTCCAACCATGCGCCGTCCCCCAATGCCTGTGCTGCAGCGCCTGTATAGATTCCTGGGCACAAGATGCAGATGACTCCAACCATTGCGACCACATGCGCTGCCGACTTCTTCAAAACTGACACGTCTGGCTCCTTCTCACTTTCTCAAAATGCCCATAACAGTTGAGCAACGACTCAAGCTATCAGGTCTGTCAGGAAGAAACCTCCGAAGGCAGTGCAACCACTCACAGGGCTCTTCTTGACGTGCCTGCAGGACGGAAATCGGGAGCGGGAGTCAGTTCGGGCAGATGTTGATGGCAGGCCAACTGGTAGGGAAAACCTGACGCTCTGGGTCAACAGCAGCTCGCTTGCTCAAATCACTGGCTTCAAGCGCATTTATCGAACGACAACCCCATGCTCCGCCAGCTCTCGCACCAGAGTCTCACGGCGCAGCAGACCGGGTATTTTGAAAGCACTTCTGTACGCATAAAACAATCCAACCGGTATGAATACCAATCCAACGCCGAAGGTTGCTGTCGCGATGATCAGCCCCGCTGGGATGGCCGCCACGGCAAAAATAATGCCTTTGAGGACACTGGACTTCGCAACCGCCCGCATGTGCTCCAGATCATACTCAACCTTTCCGTTACTTTTTTCGAATGCAATGAGAACAATCGACTTCTTGCCAAGATGTTTGTAGTACCAAGTGCGCCGAGCATCTGTAGCGATCGCACCATGCCTCCTCAAATAGTTGAGCATCACGACTTCTTTAAAGTAAAAAGTCGTCCCTGCTTCATCCTCACACCGAACATTTCGATAGAGGGCATCTAGATCGCCACTCGCTTGAAGATCAAAGTTCTTAACTGTGACTGCAATTTTTTTAAGTTCAGACATGCATTATCCTTAAGCGCACTTATTCACTACGGAGGCTTGCGCGTAAATCTCATCGGTAGCGCAATACGTCACCGCCTTCAATCAGATAGGCGGCTTAGAGAATTGGAAAACTGCACCGGAGGTAGAATCCTGCGATCCGGCGTAATTGATAGCTAGCACTGAGTAGCAGCGCCCTGCGAAGCTCGGCTACATGTTCAGCTCGCTAGTGATTACGTAATAATCCTCACCACTAACACTACGCATCAATTTGAAACCCGACCTGGCCTCGACATATTCAAGAGGCGGTGTAGCGATGGTCATGCCATCCTGATTCACCCCTGACCGATCGCCGTAGATCAAAGCGGCATATCGCCTCCCGGCCTGAGCAGCATCGGCTAAGAACGCGTCGATAGGGACATTCCAGTCAATGCCCTGCGCCTGGATTACCTCCAAGGGAAAGTCCCGCACAAGGGAATCGGAATCGACAGCGAACAAAGGTTGCTTGTTCAAGTGATTAACCATCAAATCTGGATCTCGAAATAGGGATCAAAGCCCGTGTTTTCATTTGGATAGCCCTTAGGGTTCGAGATCACCCGGCAGCCAGCTAACTCAACGTCGACGGCGTAGTGCGTATGGCCAAATACCCACACATTCGCCTGAGCAATGAGCTCATTCCAGTCGTTCGCATAGGAGGCTGTGAGATGGCCTTCGTGCTCGTTACCTATCACCATCGAAGATGGTGAGTGATGTGTCAGCACGAGTGTTTTACCCTCAAATTGTTTTTCCAGCTCCTCACGGAGCCAAGCCTTGGCGACGTGGTTCCTGGAAATGACATCATCGGGCCGCAAACGCCTGTAGTTCAAATCAGCACGAATGTATTTGAAGTCGCTCATCCACTCCCGGGCCATATTGGTCGCCGCCACCTGGTCACCTGTCGATGTAAAATCAGTCCACCCCGTCGTGCCCAGGATCCTGAGATTGCCAAACGTCAGGGTTTCATTCTCTAAAATGTGGACGTGGCCAGCGGCGGCGTCCCTCATTTTCTGCAGCGTTCGATCAACATGGCCGTCGTAAAATTCGTGGTTACCACTGACGTAGGCCACTGGGCATTCGAACGCCGCATTGGCCCAACGGACACCTCGCCCCTTCTTGTCAATGTCGCCCCCCAATAGTACGAGGTCGACGCCAGTGCAATCCGGAGCCTCCCAACCGTCAAACTCTCGGTGTAGGTCAGAATAAATCCGCACTCTCAAACCCTGACCTCCATTGAACTGGCAACCTCTCGGAAAGGATGATTGCAACGCGATTTAGGGGTTTATTGATCGTCAGGAGCCCCCCTGAAGACCATGACGAAGGGCGCTTGGCATATGCAGGCTCGGCCCCACGCTGGCCCATCACCGCCGGCCAGCCCAGAGCAACACATGGCGCAAAAGCGCCCTCGAACAGTTTTATACACTATGTGATGTGTAACTGTACACGCCGACGTGGCTACATCCTCAGTTTTGAGGACAACGACTTGACGTCGATAAGGCCCGCGCTTGCAGCAGTCATACGCTCAGTTCGTGGTAGCTTGGGCTTGACTCAAGAGGGTATGGCGCAGGCAACCTCCCGCACCTATCTGACCAAAATTGAAAGTGCCCAGAGCTCTCCTACCCTGGATAAATTCATTGAGCTTGCGGCTGCGCTCGAACTGAGCCCAGTGGCGCTGATGGCCTTGGTTCTGGGTACGCGTGACGAGCAGTCGAGCGCTGACCTACTGGCCCAGGCTAGAGAGGAATTGGAGGCGCTCCAAATGCGGGTGACCCCGGAAGACATCGCTGCACAGATGATGGGCACCGAGGTCGTTAAACGGCCACCCGCACGTCCAGCGGATCTGATAAAGCTGCAGAAGGTTCAGGCGTGTAAAGAGTCTGGCCTGAGCCAGGCAGCAACAGCCCGGCAGCTGGGAATCAGCAGATCAACTGTCAGCTTTCTATGGAAGCGAGAGCTGCCGGATGCTCCCTAGACCGGCTCCCCCATCAACCCCTACTTTCCCCTAGACGCTCACCCTTGATCACACGTTCTGCAAACTGAACGAGATCGGAGAGAGATCCAGCTCCCGTTCTGTCCATAAAGTGCCCGGAAATCCCGACAGCCCTAGGGCCTTTTTGATCACATTGCAGGGAATCGCCGACCATCACGACTTTGCCACAGGGGTCAGTCAAATCCGTCCCCAAGCGTGCACCTAGTTGACGGCAGATCTCGCGATAGATTCCCTCATGAGGCTTCATAAGACCGACCTCATAGCTCAAGGCAAACCCATCCATGTCGCTCAGCAGATTCCTAAGCACAGGGCCGTAGGGCGCCGCCAGATTCGAACAGACTCCCATCACCATTCCCTCTGCCTTTAGTAACTGCTGCGCCTCAATGGCATCGGCATACACCGAGATCGACTCCAGCTCATCAAGGAGGTCATCCTGCAACGCCATCAATTGCTGCGAGCTCAATCTGATGCCGAAAACTTCAGCAGCCTCCTCCAGGGACAGGCTCGTCGTCATCAGGCAATGGAGGTCTGAAGCGCTTGGCTTGCGACCTTGCTGAGCACCAATGCGCAGCAATTTCCGGAATGGATGGTGCTTGCGCCTGATGTGAACCACAGTTCCAAAAGCATCAAACACTGCAGCAACGATTGGCATGAGATTGGCTTCCAAGAGTGCCGGCTAGCGTGCCGGCGGACTACGAACGGCTGGATCGTAGTAAGCAGTAAAATGGCCACACGTACACAACACTGAATCACCATCGAGGAGCGGGTATGCCCTCCAATGAATGCTTGCCGATTTCACGTCGTCGTGGACATACCCATAGCGGTAATCCGAGAAGCCGAGGGGTCTCGAACACTCTCGGTTACCACAGACCACAGTGTCGGGCCGTTGCTCATGGCGTGAAGGCATAATGATTCGCTCTCAATGGTGAATAGTCTGCGTGGGTAACCCGTTCACCAAGTCCTGCTCCACTGCAGGTGATCCCCTTTCTGTAATCGCCTGGGCTTTGAAACCACGCCTGCTGCGGGGACGACTGAGACAGGCAATGAATGCCCCGCCCCGCTCCCCCCTCCCAGCCAGCGATGCCGCATACTCAAACCTGAACAGGGGTGACTGAGATTACGTTGAAATATCGATACTTATTCTTTTTAGCCGCCGCTTTCGCTTCTGCCTCCGCAATCAATGTGCTGAGGGTATCGGCATCATGAGTGAACACGTCCTCCGGCCCTTCGAACTCCTTGGTGACGTGCAAAATGACACGCAACCTGGAGGACAGGCGTTTAGCCCTAGACGGCTTGACAGCCTCTAGCAACGCGGCCTGCTGCTGAATCGGCTCGCCGACAGAGCCAACCGTGTCCCCGAACAACGCGGCTCTCATCTCTTCTTCGCTTAGGTTCTCACTCATGTTTCAGATCTCAAGCACTTCAATTTCAGGGTGAATACCGTAAACGGGCCATAGGACGCTCAAGGGATGCATTTTACACGTACCCGCTAGATCACTCATGACTTCAGGCTTGAAGCAACTCCTGGTGCAAGGCTGGCCCGCCCCCCTCTGACAAAGGTGGCCAATGAAAGCAAAAACACTACATATAGATAAGAATCGCAAACAAATACACAAAGAACACTATATGTAGTTTTTTTAAAAAATTTACGTTTGGTTTGTAATCAAAGCGGAAGCAGCAGCCTGACGGCTGCAAAGTAAAGCGATCTCCCCACGCTGCACCCTTCTCGACCTCAGCTTCACTGCCAAGCTTCAAACCGTGGGATCTGGAAGGCGGAAGAATCAGATGTAAAAGCCGGCTGTATCCTGTGAAATTGACGGGTGTCTAAGCCACTACAGCTTTTTCTTTGCCCTCAAATATAAAACTCCGTCTCGCTTTAAAAATTTCAAGAGGGGGGGGCTGAATTTGTCGCGAATCTGAACGTTATGTCGCGCAGAGGACAGTTTGGACGACACTGGACGGGGATATCTTTCGAAGGCGGACTCTGACCGATGTGGATTTCCGAGCTCATCGCGACACGCACGAGTCACTTATTCATGCTCGGGTGCGACTGCTGTTCCTTTCTAGCTGAGTAATTGTTGCGCCGAGGTTACCCAGGAAGAGAGAACGTCACTGGAGGAGCCGAGTTGTTGGCAGGGACGCTTTCTGTAACCTACTCGGCAAGCTATGGCGCTTAGAGCCCTGTAGGGCTGTGCATCCGAAGAGGGCATGCCCAGTACGAAGCACCGTTGCGCTAGGCAGAAAAGCCATGATCCAGCCGTGTGAGCAGGTCTAATGCCTCTTTGATGTCTACGTCAGCCGGATTCTTCCCGCCTAAATTTGGCACGGGGGTGGTCAGCCATCGTATGGCGCGCACCCGATCGCCGAAGACTCGGACAGCAGCCTCTAGTAAGACAGGATCGATTCTCTCCATTGATGCTCCCTGAGCCCGGATCGGACTGCCTTCGGTGACAAATGTCGAGCCGGAGTCACCTGCCCCGTTTGCCTGCAATAAGTGCATCATAGGCCACGCGGCTCGACAGGCCCACCCTAAGCCTTGTCAGAAACTCTGCAGCAAGTGAACACGGGCCAGGAAACGCGCGCATGCCTGTCCAAGGCCAGCCAAAATGTCCCCCCCTAGCACTGGGGCCTGGTCATTACGGCAGCGATAGCAGAGATGTTGAGACAATTAAATCTCACGCTGTACAAGTGCGTCGACACCGCTGCTCCGTTCGGTCAGATACACTCCGAATGGCTCTGCTTAGCCACTGATCGATGGGGTGATGTCGCTGTAATTTCGGCCATGAAAGAAGCAAAGTTTTCATCATCGACATAGTCGGCTCCCCAAAGCATGGAAGTCCGGACGTCCTTTAGTCCGCAATACCCCAAAATGCCATCAACCACCTGAGTTTGAAATGCTGCTTTGCTTCCGTGTCGGCAGAACGATTCTTCGCCCGTTGTGATGGTGATAATGAGATGAACTGGGACAGGCTTCAGTCGCCCCGATGCTTTGCCATCACCCTGGTAGTCATAGGCCCATCCTGATGTGAACACACGCTCAAACCAACCCTTCAAAAGCGCAGGAACAGTCCACCAGTAAATTGGAAAAACAAAGTAGACCATGTCAGCCTTGTCGAATCGTCGCTGCTCCCTGACCACATCTTCTGGCAGATCACCCTCGCCTCGGTAGTAAGACACATCAGCAGGTGTCATAGCCGAAATAAATCCTTCAGCATGAAGGTCAGCAACCTCTACAGAAATATCGGCATCTCTCAGCGCCTCACGTACCTGCCGAACGATTGAGTGGGTGAGTGATTCGGTCATTGGATGTGCGGCAATGATCAGTGCATGCTGCTTTGACCTAGTAGGAGCCATTAAAAACCTCTGCGTTCATGTCACGGTATTTTCGCGCATTATCGAAAGGAAAGCGAAGCGCCTGCCTAATCCCCAGGAATCTTGGCGCATGAGTCGCTCAAAAAAAATTCGGTGGGCGATGTTGGAGCTCCGTGAACCGATGGCCTTCTTTGACGGGCTCTACTCTCAAACCACGTGAGACCCCGGCTAGGCCGCTCCAGCAGTGGGTTCTCATGCCACCACCCCATCGGAAAGAGCTGCAAGATTTTTGAAGGGGTACTTCGCTCACACCGGTGATTAAGGGGGCGCACAGAGAATGGCCACCTGTGTCAGAGCATGCGGCTCAATCTGATGCGGTTTGGAGAGGCAACCGTCGAAGGGTAATGTCGCAGTGCGAGATAAGGGGGCCTAAGCCCCCCTCTCGAATCAGGCGTGTTCAAGCTCTGCTTTATAAAATTTTGCATTGGAGGGCGGAAGTTGGCGCCCCAGAATCATATCTGCGGCTTTTTCTGCGATCATGATGGTCGGAGCGTTGGTATTGCCGTTAGTAACCTCAGGCATTACCGACGCATCGACCACCCGCAAGCCGCGAACACCCTTAACGCGAAGCTGGCCGTCGACAACCGCATCACTGCCGCTACCCATCTTGCAGGTACCACAGAAGTGATACCCACTTTCCGCGTGGTCGCGGATGAAGTCGTTAAGACCCTCATCATGCATCTCGGTTTTAAGCGGTTTCAACATCTTCCCGCGATACGGCCTGAAAGCGTCCTGCTCCATGATTTCGATGGTCGAACGGATGGCGTTTCGTGAATCGATCCAGTCCTGCTCATGGGTCAACCAGTTGGGCTGGATAAGAGGCGCATCTTCAGGATTAGCAGAGGCGAGATTCAGCCAGCCTCGGCTCTTTGGCCGTTGAGGGCCAAGGTGCACTTGGTAGCTGTGGCCTTCAGCAGCCATTCGCCCGCTGTACTCGGCAGCAACCCCCACGAAGTGGCACTGAACATCCGGCCAAGGCTTATCAGGGGTCGAGCGCAAGAAGCCTCCCGCCTCGAAGAAGTTCGAAGCACCCAAGCCCGTATGCTTCGCCAACCACTCGGCGCCAATGGCTGCTTGCCTATGCAGCTTCAACTCCTTGTAGTACGAGACAGGCTTCAAACAGTCGTAGGCCACGATGTATTCAATATGATCACCGAGGTTCCGGCCCACACCAGGCGAATTGCAGACTACCGGAATACCGTGTTTTTTGAGCTCGTCCTCTGGCCCTACGCCCGACAGCATAAGCAATTGGGGCGACTGGATGGCGCCCGCAGACAGGATGACCTCGCGATCACAGCGAATCACTTGTTCGCTGTTTTCACTACGCAGAGCAATGCCGACGGCTTTGTCTCCTTCAAACACCACGCGTCGCACCAGCGCACCTGTGATTACCGTTAGGTTCGGGCGGGTCATCGCTGGGTGAAGATAAGCACGAGCAGCACTCTCCCTTACCCCATTGTGAACGGTCATATCCATGCGACCGAAACCCTCTTGGCGATAGGCGTTCTGGTCATTGACGTGCGCGTGGCCTGCTTCCTGGGCCGCTTCAAGGAACACCTGATACAGCGGGCTAGCTCCAAAGCCCTTGGTAACATGCAGTGGGCCAGAGCCACCCCGATACTCGCTTTCGCCTTGGTCGTAAGTTTCAGACTTCTTGAAGTATGGGAGACAGTGAGCGTAAGACCAGTGAGCCAGTTCTGGATCCGAAGCCCAGTTATCAAAGTCCATCGCGTTACCACGAATGTAGACCATCCCGTTAATGGTCGATGAGCCGCCCAAAACCTTCCCCCTGAAGTAGGGTACGCGACGGTTGCGAAGCTCAGGCACAGGCTCAGTCAGGAACTGCCAATTATAGGTTTTCCCCACCAGCGGATACGTAAGGGCAGCTGGCATTTGGATGCGGAAATCCCATTTCCGATCAGGCCCACCCGCCTCGATGACCAGCACCTTGACGTTGGGATCTTCACTTAGACGGTTTGCCACAACACAACCGGCCGAGCCGGCGCCTACGATGATGTAGTCGTACCCGCCACCCTTCACTGCACTCATTTCGCTCACCTTTTTGTTCGATTTTTCAACTGCCAGATCGGCAACACACGTCAGAAATTTGCGCTCTGAAGCTGGCCGGGCGGCACCTTAACCTGAGGAAAATTCGGCGCGCCGTGCATAAACCGCGCGACGTCGACGATAGCTCTCTCCCAAATGCTTCAAAATGAGGCGAAAATCGCTCAAATCGCACCATTTTGACCCGGTTACAGCGCGACCTAGCTCAGCGCAGGACTGCCTGTTCGTCTTTTCAAACTACCAAGCAAAAAAGATCTTGTCTAAAAATATTTGTAGACGTAGATTTAAGGCCAGCCCAGCGTTGCCTGCGGTTCACAAAAATAAGAGGCATGAAAATGACAACGATCAACGTCATCAGACGTGTCGCAGTGGTGGCAGCCCAGAGTCCCCTCTTTCCGAGCGAATCTGAGGCGAATCATTACTGCTGTGATGTGCGCGAAGAGTCCGTCAAGGACGTCCAACACTGCGTACCAAAAATAAGAAAAACAGGCTCTCCTAGCAGCCTGATTGAGCAGATCGAGCGCTGCTCCTTCAATACTCTCCTTCCCCTACTGCCCAGGCAGCCACTACGGCTGAATTTTCTTACGCAAACGAATGCTCAGACGGGCTGATCCAGCCGTACGACGTACGAACTTGCAGCAAGTCCAAACTTACCTTGGCGGCACCTCTGCATAGACGGGGATTAAATGTATGAGTTATTCAGAACCTGCAGGGCTTAGCATGACAGCCCCTAAACAGCACCAGCCAGCGCAGCGTCTGCGCGGCAATCTCGGCACGTTCGACATCGTGTTCACAGTGCTCGCGTACAACGCCCCCTTGACCATCATCATTGGGTTGATCCCAGTGATTATTGGCATGGGTAACGGTCTGGGCGCCCCCCTCACCTACCTGGCGGCGGGCGGCTTGATGCTTCTTTTCGCCGTTGGCTTCACAACGATGGCTCGGCACGTGCCCAATGCGGGAGCGTATTACGCATATATCACTGCTGGCCTGGGTCGCTCTCTAGGGTTAGGCAGTGCCTTCATGGCGATCTTGGCTTATACGTTCATGCTGGTTGGGGCGTATCTCTATGTCGGGGTCACCTTCTCGACCATTTCACTCTCGTGGATCGGTCTGGAGACGCTGCCTTGGTGGCAGTGGTCGTTAGGTTTTGCCGCTATCGTGGCGGTGCTTGGCCACTTCCGCATATCGCTTTCTGCAAAGCTTTTGTCCTTGGCTCTTGTCTGCGAAGTGATCATTACCTTTGTCTGGGAAGCCGCCGTGTTCCAAGACGGAGGAGCCAACGGCTTATCACTGTCGTGGCTGACCCCCCAAGCATTGACCTCCGGATCGATTGGCTTGGCAGTACTCTTCGGCGTTACGTGCTTCGCAGGCTTCGAAGCCACTGCTGTGTTTCGTGAGGAGGCCCGCAATCCGGAAGTCACTATTCCCCGGGCGACCTACATTTCGATTATTGCCATGTCAGTGTTGTTCGCCTCAGCTACCCTGTGTTTCATCCTTGGATGGGGGCCGGAAGTAGCTCTAGATAAATCGATCAACGATCCAGTTAATGCCGGCATGGGCGTCATCGAGGCCTACTTGGGGAACGTGGGGGTCAGCATCGTCCACACGCTGGTATGCACCAGCATCTTCGCCTGCGTACTCGCAATCCACAACATCCTGGCTCGGTACATCTACTCCCTGAGCGTTGACGGCGTCCTGTTCAAATCACTGAGCACCGTCCACCCGACTCATGATTCGCCGTATCGCGCCTCAGGAATGGTTGCCATCATCACCGTACTCAGCATGTTCGCCGCCATTTATTCAGGTGTTGAACCCTACTCGGGTTACTCGTCCCTAGTGGGCATCGCCGGTTATACGCTGCTGATACTCCAGATCCTGACCTCGGTCGCGGTCATCGTGTTCTTCATCAAGACGCCCAACAGTGTGAGCGCGATGAAGACCAAGGTAGCTCCCGCTCTTGCACTAGTCGGCCTGTCTACGACCGCCTGGTTGGCAACCCAGAACATCGGTTTGCTCACAGGTAGCGAAAGCGTAGCCATGATCTTGCTAGCGTTTCTCTTTGGATCTTTGGTGTTCGGCTGCATCTACGCCATTTGGCTAGAACGCTCATCGCCCCTGGTCTACAGAGCGATAGGACGTCAGGTGATCTAACTCGTAGCGGGCTGCGATCGACTGCAGCCCAACAACGCCACCTTAGGAATGGAAGTTAAGCAACATGCAGAAGTACTCGACATTCTTCATCGGCGGGCAGTGGGTAGCACCTGCGTCGTCCACCTTCTCGCGACTCGCAGTGATTGATCCAGCAACAGAGGAAGCATTCGCCGAGATCGCGATGGGCACCAAAGAAGACGTGGATCTCGCCGTCCAAGCAGCTTCCAAAGCGTTCGAAACTTTCTCCCAGACTACCGTCGAGCAGCGCATTAACCTGCTGGATGGGGTTCGACGCGGTTTGGAGGAGCGTCGTGAGGACATTGCCCAGATCATCAGCCGTGAAATGGGCGCGCCGATCACGTTTGCTCGCGAAGCACAAACCTTTACCTGCATCGCTCACGTAGAAGCGATGATCGATATCCTTCGCAGCTATAAATTCGAGGAATCGCTTGGCACCACGCAGATCCTCAAAGAGCCTATCGGGGTAGTAGGTCTGGTTACACCGTGGAACTGGCCGCTCAATCAAATCATCTGCAAAGTGATTCCCGCGATCGCTGCCGGTTGCACTGTCGTGCTCAAGCCCAGTGAGATCGCTCCTCTCGATGCCATCATCTTCGCCGAGATCCTTGAACATGCGGGCGTCCCTGCCGGGGTATTCAACCTGGTAAACGGCGACGGGCCAACGGTTGGGGACGCTATTTCCCGCCACCCGGATATTCAGATGGTGTCCTTCACCGGTTCGACCCGTGCAGGCATTCAGGTGGCCAAGTCCGCTGCAGATACTGTCAAGCGAGTGACCCAGGAACTCGGTGGCAAATCTGCAAATATCATTCTGCGCGGAGCGGATCTGGAACAGGCTGTGGCTACAGGTGTCACCGTCTGCCTCAGCAACAGTGGACAGTCCTGTGACGCGCCTACCCACATGCTCGTTCCTGCGGAGCACTACGAACAGGCCCTGGCGATCGCAGCCAAGGTCGCGAATGAGGCCATCGTTGGCCTTCCAAGCGACCCTGCAACCGAGTACGGCCCGCTTGCCAGCCGCATGCAGTTCGATAAAGTTCAGACCCTGATCGAATCTGGTGTCAAAGAAGGCGCACGCCTGGTCGCCGGCGGCCTGGGTCGCCCTGACCATCTGCAGGTCGGTTTCTACGCTAAGCCGACAATTTTCGCAGACGTAACTCAAGAGATGGCGATTGTACGTGAAGAAATCTTCGGCCCCGTGCTGGTGATCTCGTCCTACGACACCGAGAAACAGGCGATCGAATTCGCCAACTCCGGTCTCTACGGTCTGGCGGCGTATGTGCAGTCCAACGACAAAGCAAAGGCCAACGCTGTCGCTAGGCAACTGCGGGCAGGTTCGGTGTTTGTAAATTATCCGGACTGGGACGTGATGGCTCCATTCGGCGGCTATAAGCAGTCTGGGAATGGTCGGGAAGGAGGGCCGCACGCCCTTACGGAGTATCTGGAAGTAAAAGCAATCGTTGGCTACGGCGCTTAACGTCCCAAACCGTGGCCGGCGCTCGTTTGATGCCCGGCCCTGGTTCTGATCGCCAGCGTCGACCCGAAGCGTGAGTTAGGTAGAATAGGAAGTCGGCTCCAATGTATTCCTATGAGGACTCAATGATCAGTGGTGTAAACCATCCCCAGCGCTTAACCATGTTCGCTCTGCGCTCGGAGCAGACGTTCGGCGTTGAATCCGTGATAGCAAGATTGCGCACGGCCATCGATCTTGGGTTTCTCCAGCACGGGGAGATGCTTCCTAAAGAAGCGCTGCTCGCCAAAGAGCTTCATGTGACAGCCTTTACGTTAAGAGAAGCGCTGGCTCAGCTCCGGGCAGAAGGCATGGTGGACACGAAGCCTGGCCGAGGTGGTGGAACGTTTGTTAACCATGCTTCAAGGCTTGTGAGAGGTAAAGCTACCTCACGGCTGCGAGAGCTGTCGGCTGTGGCACTTAGGGACTTGGCAGACTGGAAGGCGATGCTTTTAGGAGAGTCCGCAGAGCTCGCAGCTACGAGAGCTTCACCGTCGAACATCGCTCGGCTCGTTGGGTATAAGGCAAGGATCGCCGATGCCAAGGATGCTTTGACAGCTTGCCGAGCCCACGCTCGATTTGACGTCGAGCTTGCATCTGTAGCTCAGTCCGTTCGACTGAGTGCTGCAGCACTACAGATTTATGAAGACTTCGGATGGTTACTGGCCCTGGCCCACGAAGAACAAGAATATACCGATCTGTGCGCCGCCACTGTCGGAGAAGTTCTTGAGAGAATCACCCAAGGTGAAGGCATAGAAGCCGGGAACGTGGCACGGTCACGGACTCGCGTGTCTTTTGACAATCTCGTACGTTTAAGATTGAAGCTGATTGCCGAAGGCGCAGAGAATATCTTAGGCGAAAAGTTAGAGACCGCGTAATGTTGAAGCCGTTGGTAGACTCAGCTAGTGCTGTTTTTGACTCAACCTTCACCGAGCTAGAAAAGCTTGCGAGTCGGTTTGAGCTTCTGATTTCGAGCTCGAAGAACACTAAGAAAAGCATTAGTGAGTCGGGGCTGTCAAAAATTCGCCCGGACATGGTTCGATCCCTAACCAGCGTGGGAGTTTATGCCTATGCGCTGGGCATCGTTCTTGATGAAGGTGTAATTGAGGATTCGCCGTTTTGGCTGAACTGGATTGAGATCGACTCGGATGGCATCATCAATGATGACTCGAATATCAGGTACCCATGGCGCGGAAATTTCTATGAGTACCCAAATGCCGATTGGATGGTGATCCCTAAGACTCAGCGCTGCCCAGCAATTGTGGGCCCTTATGTTGACTTCGATAAACACATCATTACGCTCGCAACACCAATAGTTGTACAAGACCGATTTCTAGGTGTAAGCGCCGCCGACATCCGTTTAAGCGATTTCGAAAGAATCGTGGCCACCCCGCTTTCACGCATAGGCCGAGACTGTCTGCTCTGTAATCATGAGGGACGGGTAGTGGTATCCAATACAGCCAGTGCTCCCGTAGGCTCTCTAAACCCGGCATATTTGGGTGCGGGCGAAACCGTATCGACAACCGGCTGGAGAGCAATCATTCTAGATTGAAAGAGCAGCTTGTCGCTTCCTTTCAGCAGTAGGTCTTACACGGGCTACGACGGACAAATTCCTGATTAATAGCAACCCATAAGTGTCTATAGAACGAGCAACAAAATCGTACGCCCAAAATACTGACTACCGGGTATGATTTTACGATACCTAGTGTTCATTTATTCCGCAGGACGCTGGGCTACGCGAGTACCTTTGAGCAACTGAAATCTGCCAACAACATAATAGGATAAAAATGTGAAGACCAAATTTGGCATTATTACAGCTTCGATTCTCAGCTTCTCCTCCGGCATTGTCAGTGCCGCTGAGTTGAATGATGATTTTTCGATCGCACTGACGGCTGGCGTATTCAGCGACTATTGGTCACGAGGTGTGTCGCAAACCAAAGGTGATCCTGCGCTGCAGGCCTCGGCGACCCTTATCCATTCCGGCGGTTTGTATGCGGGCGTATGGTCTTCGAATGTAGACTTCGGCAACGGCAGCAAGACTCGACAAGAAATCGACTATTACGCGGGGTACTTCTGGCAGATATCAGATGATATTTCTCTAGACCTAGCCTATTACAAATATGAATACCCCAGACAGTCTCTCTCGAATTACTCTGAATACTATGCAAAATTAACCGCATATGGCTTCAACGTAGGCGGATACTATTCAGACGATCTAAATGATGATCAGAGCTACCTTTATAGCTTTGCAGGCTACACCGCCAATCTTCCCCACGAGGTCAAGTTAGACCTAACCTACGGAAAGGTCGACTACAAAGATCCTGTTTTTGTAAATGGCAGTGGTCAGTCTCGCGACAGTTATAATCTATGGCTAGCCAAGGTCAGCAAACCACTCTATGGCTTCGTATGGTCTGCCGCGTACGGTGATACAGATCTCTCCAGACAAGAGTGCATGAACTTCAATGGTTATGACGACATCTGCTCAAGCACGGTAATTTTCGGCGTCGAAAAGTCCTTCTAAACCGAACGGGAGGGCATTCTTGCCCTCCCCTCCCCTGCATCAGGGTGTTCGCACATGTTTATGAATCTCTGCCCCCTAGGCCAACAAGCCAAAATGGCTTCGAGGCCAGGCGCATAGCATGAGCACCGCATGCAACGGCGCACAAGGCGCCTAAATGCTCAGCTGAGCCCAATCGTTCACCCATTGGCAAAACTCGCAGCCGGAAACGACGCGTAAATTTTAGTCGGTGTAGGGGTATGGTCTAGGTGACGTACGGCTGGAGCTCGCTAGCTCGTGCTTGCTCGGAGTCGATTCGAACTCGCTGGGCCGACCAGTGATAGAGGCTGGCATTCGCATGCCCCAATATCAGCGTTGGCAGATGCCGCCTGGGATGAAAAGGCTATAGGGTTTGAGACCAGCCCAAACGCTCGCTTTGGGTTTGCGAGCATCCGAGATTTCTCATAGCTCCAGTCGCAGCGTTTTGGCCCATCCATGGGAATGCGATGGCACCCTCAATTCACATCCAGCCCCAGCTTAAAAACCCATCATGCATATTTCAAAACCTAGTGGTATCATTTTCTGACCACTCGGTATTTTTGCTATTCCCCTCCCCTAGCAATGCCGAGCCTTCCATTGCAGTCAGGCCCCCACATGATTTCTCTGAAGAACATAGAACTGAGATTGGGCACCAAGGTGCTTCTGCAGGACGCCACCATGACTGTCAATGCCGGAGAGAAAGCCTCTCTGATCGGAAGGAACGGTGCGGGGAAATCAACACTGTTTTCGCTTTTATGCGGCGCGCTTCATGAGGAGGCCGGCAAGGTCGAGCTACCCCGCCAGTGGCGTATTGCCCAGGTTGACCAGCACATGCCGGAGACCTCGGATGCTGCGACAGACTTTGTGCTTCAAGGAGATACCGTCCTGATCCATGCGAGAGCGGAGCTGAGACGTGCGACCGATCGCGACGACGGAATGGCAATCGCACAGGCGTACGGTGACCTTGCTGATGCCGGCGACCATGATTCAACGTCCCGAGCTCAATCTCTCATCCTGGGCCTTGGCTTCAAACCGAGCGACCTTGAAAAACCAGTGAATAGTTTTTCGGGTGGCTGGCGAATGAGACTACAACTGGCCAGGGCACTCATGAGCCCATCTGATCTGCTGCTGCTGGACGAACCGACTAACCATCTGGATCTTGATGCTCTGGTTTGGCTTGAAGAATGGCTCAAGAAATATGAGGGCACATTGCTGGTCATCAGCCACGATCGTGAATTCCTGGATGCCGCTACCCAGGTCACCATTCACCTTGAGCATGCGCAACTCACCCGATACAGCGGCAACTACAGCGCATTCGAACTCCTACGCGTGCAGAAGCTTGAGCAGCAACAAGCCGCTCACGAAAAGCAGCAGGAAAAAATGCAGCACCTGCAGAAGTACATTGATCGATTCCGCTACAAATCCACCAAAGCCAGGCAAGCTCAGAGCCGTATCAAAGCGTTGGAGCGCATTGAAAAAATCAGCGCCGTGGCCGCTGACGCCGAGTTCACGTTCACTTTCAAAGAGCCCGACCATCTACCAAACCCCATGATCGCGATTGACGACGCTGACTTCGGCTACCAGACGTCCGATGGAAGCCCTGATCGTAAAGTTCTGTCTCATGTCCGCAAAACCATAATGGCAGGCCAGCGGATTGGGATTTTGGGTGCGAACGGCCAAGGCAAATCGACTTTCATCAAGTCCATCGCGCGTGACTTGGAACCCCTTGCTGGATCGATCACCGAGGGAAAAGGGCTGACGATCGGCTATTTTGCCCAGCAAGAATTGGACGTCCTGGATCCTGAGCAGACGCCGCTGCACCATATGCTGGAGCTTGCACGCAAATCAGGGCAAGCCGGTCAGAGCGCCAGGGAACAGGAGCTGCGGAATTTCCTAGGCACATTCAACATCAACGCAGGCATGGTGACCCAGACCGTTAGTACATTGAGTGGTGGCGAAAAAGCACGCCTCGTGCTTTGCATGATTGTCTGGCAGAAGCCAAACCTGCTGTTACTCGATGAACCGACCAACCACTTGGATCTCGCTACTCGTGAAGCTCTCTCCCTTGCACTGAACCAGTTCGAGGGAAGCGTGATGCTTGTGAGCCACGACCGGGCCTTGCTTCGCGCTGTCTGCGATGAATTTTGGCTTGTAGGTCGAGGAGAGGTAACCCCTTTCGAAGGTGACCTTGAAGACTATCACCGCTACCTAGTTGATGAGTCCAAACGCAGCGCCGAGGCTAGACGGGCCGCGCATCCCGCTGTCGAACGCCCCGTAAAAACTGCACACCAACCTCACGCCTCAGGCTCGAAGCGATTAAAAAGCATCGAGCGTGAATTGCAAAAAATTGAGCAGAGGCTTACCCAAGCACAAGAGAACAAAGGTCGGGCCGAAAGTCGGATGTGCCCCATGCTGTCCTACACAGAAGTTCAGACCATCACGCTGGAATGGGAAACCATGGGCAAGCTCATTGGAGAGCTCGAAGAACAATGGTTGTTATTGCAAGACGAAGCTGAAGAATTATGCGCCAAGCGCTAGATCGCATTTACACCCTTAGGACACAGCCGAGCGATCTATAAAGAAAACAATAGTCACCCGTGCGAGCGAGGTTGGCCGCACTGATGATCCTTGCAACCATTCGAAGAATCAAACTGCCGATCTAGAATAACAAACACAGGGGCCAGAATCAGATGCTTCACAACCTTGCAATCAAAACCAAGATCACACTCGCTTCTTTAACCATCATATTAATTGTAATAAGCATTATTACATGCATAGGAATATTAAAAAATTCTGAGAACAACGACCTAATATACAGCAGCAGCAATGAGATAATTTCTCAGAGCATACAACAAGTCTTAGATTCAAAGTCTGCCGAACAGACAGAAAAAATCAGAAGCACTTTCAACAGCCAGATCAACCTCATTGAGTTCCTCGCCCACCAGACCTCCTCGATGCAAGCGCTCATCACCAACGGAGCAGATGCACGTAAAATCCGCTTAGAACAGAACACTCTGCTCAAAGATCTCTTCGAGGCTCACCCTAATATCCTGGGGCTCTGGATCATCATGTATCCCAATCAACTAGGTGAGGACAGCAACTTCGTCAACGCGTTGACAGCGGGATCCAATGAAGTGGGTAGATTTTCCAGCTATTGGGTGAGGCCTGACGGGCGATCTGTCAACCTGGCCACAAAAGAAGATAGCTTGAAAGACACGACCGTAGGCGACTCCGGCTATCCGGCCAACTACTACATGACATGCCCCGACACCAATAGGAGTACCTGCGTCTTGGAGCCGTTCTACGGTTCCGATTCGGGTACAGAGATTTTTATGACCAGTTTTTCGACGCCGATCATCGCCGACGGTAAGGTCATCGGAGTTGCTGGTATCGATGTTTCCCTCTCCTCGCTACAGGCAATCGCCGAAGAAGCTAAGCGCCAGCTATACGATGGAAAAGGCAACCTGGTCATTACCACCAGTCAGGGCCTAATCGCCGCGAATAGCGCTGATCCTGCGTCGATAGGCAAGAAAATGGAGACTGGCAATAGTTCAGGCCCTAACCCCTCAACTGCTACACAAAACGCGCCACTGAAGGTTACCAAGAATCTGGAAGTGGGCAGCACTGCTCCCTGGAAGATAAGTGTGGAGCTCCCGAGCGAGGTAGCCAGCGCAGACTCACTCGCACTAAAAAAAGCCCAGTCTGACCTTCAGCAAGCCTCCACGGTATTCTCGACACTCATTGCCGTAATCGCTGCCCTAGTCGGAGCTGTGGCCATGTGGTTCATCGCGGCAGGCCTGACAAAACCTATGAGCGGTGTAGCGGCAATGTTGAAAGACATTGCTGAAGGCGAGGGAGACCTGACCAAGCGCTTGCATTACGCCAGTACAAACGAGCTTGGAGAGCTGGTGCGCTGGTTCAACCTGTTCCTAGACAAGTTGCAGCCCACCATTCAGAAGATCCGATCAGCCACCGTAGAGACACGCTCAACTGCCAGTCGGTCTAATCAAATAGCCAAAGAAACCAGCATGGGGATGCAGTCGCAGCTGCGGGAAATCGAACAGGTTGCCACAGCCTCCCACGAGATGAGCGCCACTGCACATGAAGTGGCGGCCAGTGCAGCCAGAGCAGCAAGTGCGGCCCAGGGTGCGGATGAGTCTGCCAAGCATGGCCTGCAAGCAATCGCGCGCAGTACGCAAGATATCACCGGACTGGTGGAGACCCTGTCTGCCGCAATGACGGAAGCACGGTCGTTATCAGAAAATAGCGAAGAGATCGGAAGCGTTCTGGAGGTCATCAGAAGCATCGCCCAGCAGACTAACCTCCTCGCCCTCAATGCCGCGATCGAGGCGGCACGCGCAGGAGAAAGCGGGAGAGGTTTTGCTGTCGTGGCGGATGAAGTACGGAACTTGGCCATGCGCACGCAAGAGTCCATTGAACAGATCCGGGAGGTGATTGAGCGCCTGCAATCCGGTACCGAGGGCGTGGTCAACTCCATGCAGAGCAGCTACACCAAAGCTGAAATCAGTCATGAGACGATCCAGGCGACGGCGCGCTCGTTCGGAACCATCAGCGATGCTGTTTCCGTGATCAGCGAGATGAATCTCCAGATTGCCGCTGCCGCTGAAGAACAAAGCGCCGTTGCAGAGGACGTTAATCGCAACATCACGAACATCCGGCAGGTCACAGATGAGTTGAGTATCAGCGCCACAGAGACTGCGGCGATCAGCGAACATCTCAGCTCTCAAGCAGACCTTCAGTTCAGCCTGGCAGAGCAATTCAAATCTTAAAACCCATGGGCCCTCACGGGCCCTTTTTTCTCGGTTTGCTCTCCCTTCAGGCCACCAGGCACGTCGCAACTGCAATGCCCGCGCTGTGGAAATTGGGGTCTGCTCGGCATCACTACATGGGCAGAAGTCAGCTAACAATGTGAGCTTCAGGCCCCTTCGCTCGCAGAAGTGAACCGGCAAGAATCATGCATGAGGCCAGCGCAACGTTGAATGCGCTGTTCAGGTGTTGGAGACCTTACCGGCTCGATCAAATTCGCCTTGCACCGCGCCCAGCGAGACAATGATGAGCCTGGGATCCAGGAGTGCCAGCGGATAGGCCATCGAGCATGCGGCCAGAAGTGGTCAACAGAGCTCATCAATGATCCATCTACGTTGTGCCTGCCAGCCGAAGCGCCATTCCTTTCAGAGCTTCAATCGAATCCTGAAGCTTTTCCCCGCTGATAGTTGAGTTATTTATCAACTCATCAAGCATCGCGACGATGGCTTTCGCAGCGAAACGAGCATCTTGGTCGGGAAAGACCTGCGTCGCTTGTCCGTAAGCTAACAGCTCCCATAGCCGAGTCACTTTACGATCTCGAAGCACATTGAGCTCCGATAGTATGCCACTATTCAAGAGATGACCTTCGCGACGGAAAAGCATATGGTGCAATCTGTACTTGAGCCCACAGCGAACATACGCTTCGACGTAATTCTCCACAGCTTTCGATGTAGGGACTTTCCTTTGGCTTGCAGTGCTGACCTCCTCTAGTAAGCTGCTCGCCGCGCTCATGAACAAGTCTGCCAACAGCTGTTCCTTTCCCTCGCTAAGCTTATGAATTGACCCTAGCTTAATATTGGCCAGGGAGGCAATTTGGCGCAAACTAACCGAGGCATAACCGAATTCTAGAAAAAGAGAGAGCGCTGCTTGCTGGACTTCGTGCTTTCTGCCCGGCAACTGATCAGCCTCGATGCGATCTGTTAAATAGTGAAGATATGATTTCGGAAGATAATGCATCTAAGAATCCCGTTCAAAAAAAATGGGCTACCTACGCTAATAAATACTAACGCAGGAGCCCCAAAACGAAGATAGAGACGAGCAGCGGCAAAAAAGCCTGACCTATATGCTGGTACATAAGGCGGGAAAGCTCCCAAGCTAATATGCCAACGCAGCAGTGATGCAAACTAACAATACCAAGTGGTATTTTTGTTAGTCAACCTCATCAGCCGCTATTTATTAGGCACTTTCGTACCGAGATAAATGCTTTTCATAACGCCCTACGAACACGGTCGCCGGTACGCATACCGCCGCATACATCAGCCCGGTTAGCAACAATACCGACATATATTCGAAGGATGCAGATCCAATGTCATTGGCCACGCCGACAAGTTCGGGCAGCGCAATAGTGAAGCACAACGATGTGGTTTGCAGGATCACCAGAGAAAAGCCAAGCAGTGGCGGCAGAGCGATCCTCATCCCTTGAGGCAAGATTATGATCTTTAATGCATCCCAGCTGCTGAGTCCTAAGGTGCGAGCCGCCTCTCGCTGGCCCTGAGGTACTGCCCCCAGTCCTCCGCGAATGATTTCACTGGTGTACGAACCGGTACTCCAAGCCAACGCAAGGATTGATGCGGTGAAAGAAGGCAGCGTGAGGCCAGCGCTAGGCAGTCCGAAGTAAAAAAACTGAAGCAGGATCAGCACCGGCCCTCCGCGTCCGACCTCTATGAAGATGAGCGCGAGTGCACGGTTGAGCCGTTTTTTCGATCCTACCCACAGCGCGAATAACAACCCCAACGGAATCCCTATCACTAGGCTGATGGCGGTGACCTGCAGGCTCAGCCAGTAGCCATCCATCAGTTGAGGGAACCACTCAATCCAGCGGTCAATGAGCTCCATTACCGTTCAACCTTTGCACGAAGGTGAATATCAAGCTGTCGCGACAGCAGGGCCATAACAACGCTCACAACGAAGTACAGTAGGCCCGCGATGGCGTACACACTCAGGCCTCGGAATGTCTCCTGAGAGATATGGTTTGCGACCTGAGCCAGTTCCGACACACCGATAGTGGACGCAATGGCGGTGTCTTTCAGCAGGCCGATACAATAGGTACTCGCCGCTGGAACCGAGATCCGTACTACCTGGGGAACGATCACATGGACGTACTTCTGCCAGGTACTCAACCCCAGCACCTTTGTAGCTTCATACTGCCCTTTCGGTACTGCACTCAACGCTCCACGATAGATCTCGGCCATGTTAGCGGAGGTGATCAATGCCAAACCGATGATCGCTGCCACGAATGGACTTAGCTGAATCACGTACTGGCTGAATGCGAAGAAAATGAAGAACAGCCAAACAATTGGCGGAATTGAGCGCAAGGTCAGAATGATCGCGATGGCGATATTCCGAAGGATCTTGTGCTTGGAGATCCTCATAGCGCAGATCGGAATCCCCAGGATCGCTCCCCCCAGAAACGATCCGGCGGTGAGGGCGATCGTCCAGGGCAAGGCAGCGAGCATCGCCGCCAAAATTTGACTTGTTTCCATCACCGATCCCTCACGGCGGTCAGAAACTGTTGTACCCGTGGGTGCTGGGGATTACGCATGACATCGACGCTGCGCCCTTGCTCGATGATGCCGCCATCAGCCATTACCACCACGCGATCAGAGACGTTTTCTGCGAAGCGCATTTCATGCGTCACGACAATCATCGTCATACCTTCGTTGGCCAGCTCACGCATGACCGCGAGTACTTCCAGTCCAACTTCGGGGTCAAGTGCAGAGGTCGGCTCGTCGAAGAGCATGACTTCAGGATCGAGAGCCAGGGCGCGCGAGATCGCAATCCGCTGCTGTTGGCCACCGGAGCACCGGGAAGGGTACATGTTGGCTTTCGAGGCTAGGCCTACCCGCGTCAGGAGCTGCATGGAACGCTCGTCAGCTTCCTTGGCGCTGCGTTTCAGCACGCGGCGCTGGGCCAAGCTCACGTTCTCCAGAACGGTAAGGTGAGGAAAGAGATTGAAAGACTGAAAGACCATCCCGAGCTTTCGGTTCAGAAAAGCCAGCTGTTGCTTCGTGGCTCCTTTGCTAGCATCGATCGTCTGCCCACCAATGCAGATGGTGCCCTCTGTTGGCGGTTCAAGCTGGTTGATGCATCGCAGAAAGGTGCTTTTACCCGAACCACTAGGGCCAATGATCGCCACCACTTCGCCCGATGCCATCGAGAAGTCAACGTCATGGAGCACTCGAACGGAACCGAAGGACTTACCTAGGCCTTGTACAGTCAGGATAGGTGAGGCGTTTTCTCGGCGATTCATGTCTTTTATCTGCGCGACTTTAGTCATTTTTTCTCTGTCTTATTAACTGAATCTCTATGCCTGACCTGGAGTCGAGGCACATCACGGCAGCATTGCTAAATACAATCCCTGTTCGAGGTTATGCGGGTTATTTTCTTATCTTCAATGCGGGGCATACCTGCCCCGCGCGCTAACAATCAATTAGCTTGAAAACTTTTGTAAAGTTCAGGTCGGCGGTCTTTGAGGTGCCGAACCTCTCCACGCTCGCGGGACAGTCGCAGAGTGGCGAGGTTGAGATCTGCATGGATCAAACCCTCCTCACCCTCGCTGAAATCGGAAACCGCGTAGGTACCGTCCTCGACATTCATCCGGTTGTCGATCGGGCAAGCGATGAATGCTTCACCCGTCCCATTAACTGGGTAGTCGTTTGGAATGCCCAGATTGCCTACGAGTGGTGAAACGCAAACATAGATCTGGTTTTCGAGGGCCCTAGCGTGTGCGCTGTACCAGCTGCGCCAAGCCCCGCGCTTCTCCGTCAGGGTCGGCACGAACAGGACTTCGATGCCTTCAGCCACCAATGCTTGGGTGAGCTCCGGATACTGCACGTCATAACAGACGAACAAACCGCATTTCACGCCATCGATCTCGAACGCCGACAGGGTTTCGCCACCTGTGCTGTTGATGGCGCGCTCCCCACGGGTCAGGTGAATCTTGTCCTGACGCAACTGGGAGCCATCTGGGCTGAACACGAAGGCGCTGTTAAGACCCTTACCGTCTTCCTCATGCCAGAAGGTGCCGCCCACCAGGTAGATGTCGTGTTTCTTCGCCAAAGCAGACATCAGATGCTGGAATTCCGGGAGCATCGGGCTGAACACTTCACGGTAGAAGTCCGAAACTTTGGAGTTGTCGATTTCAGCAGCGGTGCCATGAGTCCACAGCAAGCCCATTGCCAAGAACTCGGGCAAAACCAATACCCGGCTGCCTGCAGCCTTGGCATCCACAACGAAGCGCTCAACGTGCTCGGCAAATTGCGCAAACTGCTGGTAGTGCTGGATACGGAATACTGAAACGGATACTTTCAAATTGTCAGACATGTGCTTTCCCCTTCCACAGCTTCAGCAGTTCTTTTTTGTCGATCTTGCCGGTGTTTCCAAGTGGCATCTCTGCCAGCGCAATGAATTCACTTGGCACTTTGAACTCAGCCAGCACCAAACGGCAGTATTCAGCCAGATCTTCTGGCTTAGGTTGAGTCCCTTGAGCAGCGACGAGGTACGCAACAGGCAGCTCGCCGAACTTCTGGTCTGGAACGCCAATCACAGAGGCCTGCACGACTTGTGGGTGAGACAACAACGCCTCCTCTACCTCAGCCGGGGCAATGTTGGCTCCGCCTTTGATGATGATGTCCTTAATCCGGCCAGTCAGGTAATAGAAGCCTTGAGCATCGACATGCCCAAGGTCGCCGGTGCGGAAGAAGCCGTCAACGAAGGCGGCAGCGCTCACTTCAGGCGCCTTGTAGTAGCCAGAGGTGGTAGCTGGAGCGCGCACCAGAATTTCGCCAGTCACGCCTGGGCCAACCTCTTGACCGTCACCGTCAACAATCTTGATCAATACGCAAGGGCTTGCTTTGCCGATCGCGCCTGCAGGCACTGGGGTGCTATCCCCGGAAAATTTGCCAAATACCGGTCGCACCTCAGTGAGTGCGTAATAGTCCTGGATCTCGACACCGAACTTGCTCTTGAAGCGGGCGCGCAGGTCGCTTGCCAATGGAGCGCCCGCCGAGATGACAGCGCGCATGGAGGACAAGTCGAAGTCCAGCCCGTTCTGCTCTGCGTATTCCAGCATCATGGAGAACATGGTTGGCACACCTTGGAACACGGTGACGCCATGCTGGACGAAGGCCTCAAGGGCTTCTCGCGGGTGGAACCGACGCTGGATGATCGTCTCGCACCCGGCCTGCAGCGCCATAGAGGCTGCGGTCGATAGTCCGTAAAGGAAGCCCAGCGGGAGTGCGACCAGCAGCTTGTCACTTGGCGTGACATACCACATATCGATCAGGGAAGCGTTGCCTGCCACCTCAGCCGGCTGACTGTAGAGAACCGCTTTGGGTACCCCAGTGGAGCCCGAGGTGTAGATGATCAGAAAGTCGTTCTTGATCGCCTCAACTTGCTCAACCTCTTCACTACCAGCGATGGTATTGCTGAAAAATTCACTGACTTCAATCAGACTGCAGGCTGTATCACTGACTGCCGTAACGGCATTCTCGTGCAGCTTTTTGTCAGTGAATAAGAATTTCACATCTGCGTGGCCAAGGATGTAGCTGACTTCAGCTGCACTGAGCACCGCATTAATCGGGACGAATGTTCCGCCCATCTTCGACATGGCGTAGTACAACACCATGATCTCAATATTGTTCTCGCAGTAAACCGCGATGGTGGTGTCAGCACTGACGCCTGCGTTTTTCAACAGGACAACAGCTCGATCAATTTCGCGCGCCAACGCACTATAACTGAGCACTTTGTTATCAAACCGCAAAGCCACACTGTCGCTTCGCTCAGTAGCGTGCTCTTCAACAAAACCTACGATCATCTTGCAAAACCTCAAAAATAGTACGTTAGCGGGCGGCCAAACCAATTACTCTGGTTTGCAGTGCATCATGACCTTCCACTCGCCTTCTTGAACCGACTCGCCGCGCTGGTTCACCAAAGCCACCTGGAAGTTCACAATACCCACGCCTGGCTTTTTGGTTTCGCGCTTGGAGCCAACCTTCTGATTGACATGGATAGTGTCGCCGATCTTGATCGGGCCGCGCAGATCCCAGGTCATACCGAGGAACGCAATTGCAGTGCCTTCTTTAATGCCGAGACGGCTTTCCAAACCGGTTGCGATAGCGAAACCAGCTGGGCCATGCAGGATGCGACCGCCGAATACGGTGTTCTTGGCGAACTCCTCGTCAGTGTGCACCGGGTTATGGTCACCGGTGAGTGCTGCAAACATCACGATGTCAGCTTCGGTGATCGTGCGACGTGGGGAGTTCCACTCTTGACCTTCATACAGCTCGTCGAAGTAGAGAGCGTTTTGGCCGATACCAGCTTCTTGTTTAACAGCAGCAGTCATGATTATCTCCAGCGTTTATTTATTAATCAGGGGTACAGCGTTGATCATGGTCGAGAACACAACATCATCGAAGCTCTGCATATACTCGATCAATTCTTCCAACATCTTGATACGTGGGCCGCGCCCAATAATTTCCGGATGGCAAGTCAAAGTGAACACACCGTTTTGAGCGCGTGCGGCATCAAACTCGGCAGCCCAGTACTTGTATACATCCGCAGGCAGGCGATTGCCGGTGTTCATCGGCTTGACCATGAACTGGAAGTACGGATAGTCATCAAGCTCCCAAGCAACAGGGAACTCGACCACCGAACTTTCGGGGCCTTTTGTGAAACCTTCTTCGGTAAGGACATCATCAGTACGTGCATAGAACAGTTCAAAGTCGTTAGACATCATGCTGCTGTCGTAACGAAGTCCGAACTCTTCCAGCAAAGGAATGGTGTTCGGGCTCAAGTCCCAAGCGGGCGAGCGATAACCTTGAGGACGCACCCCAGTGACGTCTTGCAATACCTTGATGCTCTTGGCCAAAAGCTCACGCTCCTCGGCGAGCTCAAGGTTCACCGGGGACTCATGCAAGAATCCGTGGCACGCGACTTCGTGACCGTCCGCTACAACCTGCTTCACCAAGTCTGGATAGGAGGTTGCAGTGTGCGCTGGCACGAAGAAGGTGGCCGGCACCTCACGACGTTTCAGAACATCCAGGAGCCTCGGCATACCCACATTCGCGCCGTATTCACCCCGCGACAGCGGTGTAGGCGACACTTGCTTGAAGGTGCTAAGCCAGATGGCTACGCCATCGAAGTCGAAGGTCAAGCAGACGGTCGTGGTCATGCTGGCAGCCCCAGAGCGTCCACTTCGCTACCGTCGATGATGCGACGGGCGATAACGATCTTTTGAATATCGTTGGTACCTTCACCTACGATGTAGAGCGGGGCCTCACGGTACAGGCGCTCAACAGGGAATTCGTTGATATAGCCGTAGCCGCCGTGAATACGCAGCGCGTCCTCACAAATTTCTTTAGCCGACTCACTGGCCAAGAGCTTGGCCATACCCGACAGCATGTCAGCGCGATGACCTGCTTCCTTCGCACGAGCCGCTTCTGCTGTCATCAGGCGAGCGGCGACCAGTTTGGTAGCCATGTCCGCCATACGAAGCTGGACGGCCTGATGCTGGTCGATGGTCACGCCGAACGAACTGCGCTCGCTTGCATAACGCTTGGCTTCGGCAAGTGCATTGGCGGCCAGACCGACGGCACTGGCAGCGATGGCAATACGACCGACTTCGAGCGAGTCCAGCAGGTGGCGCATGCCCAGACCGGTTTTACCACCGACAACCGCAGTCGCAGGCACTTTGACCTTGGAGAGCAGGATCTCGACGGTGTCGACCTGGGTATAGGCCATCTTGTGGAATTCGCTTTCCACGGTAACGCCAGGGAAGGCTTTTTCGACCAAGAACAAGCTGGAGCGTGGACGACCGGTTCCAGCGTCAACGCTGGTACGAGCCAATGTCAGCAGCAGCGTGGCGCGCTCGCCATTGGTCACAAAGATCTTGGTGCCGTTGAGCACGAAGTCCGATTCGTCTGCGGAAGCAACGGTGGTGATCGATTGCAAGTCAGAACCGGCTGCCGGTTCGGTCAGGCACAGCGCGCCACGGTGTTCCCCGGTTGCCATGAGAGGGAGGTACTGGCGCTTTTGCTCTTCAGTACCATGCTTGCTGATGGCATAAGCAACCGTGCAGTGGCTGTTGATGAAGGCAGCCAAAGTTGTCCAGCCAGCAGCGATGGCTTCCATCACGGCAGCGAAAACCGGCAACCGCAGTTGGTAGCCGCCATACTCTTCCGGAATGGCCAAGCCGAACAGGCCCATTTCTTTCATCGCGGCCAGCATCTCTGCAGGAAAGGTCTTGCTCAGTTCAAGCTGCTGAACGTTAGGCCGAACTTCCTTGGCGATGTACTTACGGACGGTTTCGAGAATCTCTTTCTCGACATCATCAAAGTCGTTGAATTGGCTCATGCAGTCCACCCTCCGTCTGCGGCAATAGCTTGGCCAGTGATGTAGCTCGCTTCTTCAGTGGCCAGGAAATAAATGAGGTTCGCGATCTCTTGTGCAGTACCTTTGCGCTGCGCCGGAATGATTCGGTTGATCCACTCAGGATTCGCACCGACGCCACGGTTCATGAACTCTGCAGCAGAGCTGACGATTGCAGCCGAGTTGCCACGCACATCAGTGTCGATCGCACCAGGGCAGACTGCGTTGACGGTGATGTTGTGCTTTGCATGGGTGTTGCTGATCTGACGGGTCAGACCCACCACACCAAATTTCGAAGCGGTATACGACGCGCCGTCTGCGCCGCCAATCAGCCCGCCAATGGACGAGGTGTTGATGATTCGCCCGTAGTTCTGCTTGACCATGTGCTTGATCGCGGCCTGGCAGCCAAAGAAGGTGCCTTTAAGGTTGATATCGACCATGTGATCCCAGAGGTTCTCGGTGGTCTCCTCGACATCAGCCATCCCGTCGAAAACCCCGGCATTGTTTACGAGGATGTCGATGCGGCCATACTGGTCGACTGCGCTCTGCACAAGCGCTTCAACGTCTGCTTGGTTACGAACGTCTACCTTGACGAACCGGACTTCGGCGCCAGTCTCCGCCAGTTCACGGGCAACGGCTTCACCGCGTTCGGCGAGAATTCCACCGATAACCGTTTTCACACCGGCAGCGGCAAATGTCTTGGAAAGCGCCAAGCCAATACCGGACTCACCGCCTGTGATGACCGCTACGCGGCCTCTGAGGTCAAACATAGTTATCTCCACATCATCAGGGGCTGAGTCGAAGGACGCAGCCCTTCAGACAGAATTATTTAGCGAAGCGCTGACGACGCCCGAAGCGCTCACGAACCGCAGCAAACTCTTCTGGGCGCTTCTGGGTCATCTGCTCGTAGTAACCGATGCGGCTGATGCCATATGCACCCATTTGCTTCAGCAGGCCGAGCGATTCCGCCATCTTCAGCGCGAAGGTGTTGGGATTAAGGATGGTGGGGTCGCGGTACTGGCCATTGCTGAGTAACCATTTCTCTGTGGCTGCAGAAATGATGGTGCAGGCCAGAATGACCGCTTCCACGCCGCCAACCTCACGGGCTTGTTCGGACGCCGAAAGTGCGTCACGGGCAACGCCTTCCAGGTCTTTGATCATGTCGGTGATGTGCCAGTCGATGTAACGGACATCGCGACACTTCTGCTCGGCACCATAGATTTTCACGAGGTCGGTCATGTAAGCCGCTGACTTCCGGTGATCAGTCACGAGCAGATAGTCGTAGCCAAAATAGCTTACGTGTTGCATCGCAGCCTCAAGAGGCCCGATTACGGGAATGTCCACCAGCTCACGAGCTGCGCGCACGCCTGGGTCGTTGCAGCAACCGATGATCACGGCATCGAAGCCATCTTTCTCAGCTTGGATCACACACTCAAAAAGCTCTTCTTCTACGAGGTGCTTGGGGTACCACCAGTCGCAGTTCTCGGGAACGTTTTCAGTATTGGTGACCACCAGCTCGTTCCCCTGATTGAGGTACGGCGTGAGGGTTTCAGAGATCAACCCGTTATAGGCAGACGTACCGAAGGGGTTGATGAAATTGACGCGAACACCCATAGGAAAAGCTCCGCTGTTGTTATAGCCCCGCCTCGAACGGAGCTTTCGGAAAAACCTACCAGCCGTATTAAAAATTAGACCGTCGAGTCAGTATGATTGAATCTTGCGACGTGTCAATAGGTCACGATCGTCTCGATACGCCTCTGCGTACCCGATCTCGGAAAGGCCCAGAACGCACCAATTAGCGACGCCCCGCGCCAGATCAGTGCAGCGTGAATCTGCTGACTCGCCTCTTGCACCGTGCCGGTCTGTTGTATAGATTATACCCATCGGTCAGTTTTTTAGTATGGCCGGACAATCAGAGGTGACTCATACCTCCAACTCCAAAATGATGTGAGGAGCAACGGATGATCAAGGCAGTAAACGTGGGCGCAGGCTTCCCAGGCGTATCCACCGCCACCCTCTCGGGCGAAGGCGAAATCCTTTTTTTGAGCGGCCATTGCCCAACCGATATCAATGGCGATGTTGTAGAGGGCGACTTCGAAGCTCAGGTACGCGCGGTATTTGAAAACCTGAAGGCAACTCTCGCCGAAGCTGGCGTGGGCTTTGAGGCAGTCGCGAAGCTGACTACGTACGTCGCGCACTTCGAGCCGTCAATGCTTCCCATCTTCAAGAAAGTGCGAAACTCTTACGTGAACGAGGCGTGCCCACCGGCCAGCGCTCTGGTTACCGTACCCATGCTCTACGACCCAGCCGTTTTGATCGAAATCGATGGCTTCGCAGTAGTACCACGTCAACCGAAGTAAATAAGCGAGCTGCCAGAATGTCTCAATTCGATGCTGTGATTGTCGGCGCCGGCCATAACGGCCTGGTATGCGCTGCGTACCTGGCCAAAGCTGGGAAAAAGGTCTGTGTGGTCGAAAGACGTAATATCGTAGGCGGAGCAGCCCTCACGGAAGAACTGTGGCCCGGCTTCCACCTTTCGGTTGCATCCTATTGGATGTCGTTGATGCAGCCCAAAATCATGCTTGACCTTGACCTGCCCAAATACGGCGTCGAAGTGATTCCGACCCCTCCCGGTATTCATCCATTCCAAGATGGCTCAGTCGTCACACATTGGGCAGACGTAGACCGGATGTGCGCCGAAATCCGCCGATACTCAGACAAGGACGCTGACGTCTACCCGGCTTATGTAGAGCACATGAAGAAACTGGTGGGCCATCTTCGCAAGCTGCTGTTTGAGGTGCCTGTTGATATCGCGACGGGCAAGGTAAAAGACCTGACCAAATCAGCCGCCCTGTTGTGGCGTATGAAAGCGGCAGGCCCGATGTTTTACGACATCTGGGATCTGCTGACGCTGAGCTGCCACGACTTCCTCCGCCGTTGGTTCGAGAGCCCTCAAGTGCTCACAATGTTTGGGTGCTACACCTCTGGCAGCGGCGGCAACATTGGCCCGATGGTTCCTGGCACTGCCTATGTGCTCGCTCGACCCTATCTTCGCGACGGCACCACTAAGGCCGGCCCAGGCGGCCTGGTCAAAGGCGGTATGGGCGCTTTGGCCAACGCGGTTAAGCAAGCATGCCTGGATCACGGTGTCACTATCCGCTGCAGCGCTCCCGTGAAAGAGATCGTTGTCAAAGACAAACGCGCCGTAGGCGTACGCCTCGATAATGGTGAGGTCATCCACGCCAAGGCTGTTGTCAGCAATGCGAACGCAAAAACCCTGTTCTTGCGCTTGCTCAAACCTCAAGATTTGCCGCCGGCAGTCATTGATGCCGTGAAACGAATTCGCACCAAAGCGAGCACCTTCAAGATCAACATGGCGCTGTCCGGCCTGCCCAGGTGGCAGGGCCTTAAGGCTTCGGATAACCAGACTCCCGGCTCAATCACGATCGCGGAAAATCTAGAAGAACTGCAGACTGCGTACGAGTCGGCCCAGCACGGTGAGATGGCCAAGCATCCCTACATGTGGATTTTGACCCCAAGCGTGTTCGATCCGACCGCAGCCCCTGCAGGCAAACACACCTTGAGCCTACTAGGCGGTCATGTGCCTTACGCGCTTCGAGATGGCAGGCCTTGGGACGAAACGACCAAGGAAGAGTTGTTCGACATCGTAGTCAATCAGATTGAACGCTATGCACCTGGTTTCCGCGAACTTGTCTTACATAAACAAGTTCTCGTGCCCTCTGACCTGGAGGCAATGTTCGACCTTCCAGACGGGCACGTTCACCATGGTGAGTTGAGCATCGACCAGATTTTCTTCCGTCGGCCTATCGCCCATTACGCAGACTATCGCTCGCCGATCGCTGGGCTGTATCAATGTGGTGCATCGACTCACCCCGGTGGTGGTGTCACCGGTGTTCCTGGCCACAATGCTGCGCAGGTTATTCTTAGCGAAATCTAATCGCGGTGTGGATTCCCCCTCTGCATGTTGGAGGGGGCTTTGCACCATCACCTCTGCTCCGCCGCTTCCTTCCCCGCCCTTCCCTACCGGCTATTCTGCTCGGACATTAGACCCCTTTGGACGCCCACGACCCCACAAACGCGGGGTTACGGGCACCAGACTAGAAAGATAAAAAATTTGACGTATCGGTCTATAAAACTGACAATGGACAACCAATGAGCGTGAAGTACCACTTCAGTCGCTCTCTATCGCACGCCAGAACCGAGTGGATGACTGAATGGAAATCACGTACAGAGGTGTTGTTTACCCTGCGCAAACGGATGCAATGGGACATATGACCGTGCAGTATTATGTTGCAGCGTTCGACCAGGCCTTCTGGCACCTGATCCACTCGTTGGGCTATAACGCCGATTGGCGCTTCGAGCGCAAGGAAGGCTGGGCAGATGTTCGATACGAAATTGATTACAGAGCTGAATTGAAGGTCGGTGACCTGTTCAAGGTGGCGAGCACTGTCGAAAAAGTCGGCAACTCTTCCATTGTCACTCGTCATCAGATGTACAGCGCCAAGGATGAGCTGTGCGCAGAAATCCAAATGACGTCGGTCTATTTCGATCTGGAGCAGCGGACTTCAAAGTCCATACCGAGTGACATCAAAGAAGCAGCCGTGAGCAGAATCTAACTGCCTAGCGATCTTAAACCTCTATCCAGGTGGTTACCTTGAATACTGTCGATTTGCGCGACCAACTAAAGCAAAAAAAACAAGCCTACGTCCAGGATGAAATCCTTGCATCTGCAGCTACCCTGTTCGCTGATAAAGGGTTCCGCGCCATCACCATCAATGATGTTGCTGCCAGCCTAGGCTATACGAAGTCGGTCGTTTACTACTATTTTAAAAACAAAAATGAGATCTTGTGGCAGATCTTCAATCGCATGCACCAGTGCTACGAAGACACGATCGTGGGAATTTTGCAGGAAGGCCTGCCGACTGATGAGACCCTCAAGAAGATCTTGTGCCAGCACGCACTGAACGTGATGCAGCGCAAAGATTGGACGGCGATCTACTTCCGCGACGAGAGCGAGCTTGAAGAGTCGCAACGCCTGGTCATTCGCAAGCGTAAGCGCGAATACGATAAGATGATCGAGGGCGTTTATCAGCGCGGTGTGGAGGAAGGCTTTTTCAAACCAGTGCCCACACACATTGCAGTGAGCGGGTTCCTAGGCATGTGTAACTGGCTGCACACTTGGTTCGATGAGAATGGCAAGATGAGTGCGCAGGAGATTGCTGAGACCTACGTCGACATGATGGCCGGCGGTTACCGAACATAAAAAAAGCGCCTCACAAGAGGCGCTTTTTGTTTCAACACACTTACTGGTCGGCGTAACGGGGCTCTCCCACGTCCGCGCCATCTGCTCTCAGACCCTGGTCAGTCAGCAGGCTCGCCAGCTTGCCCGACTCGCGCAAGCTTTTGATGGTTGCGTTAATCGCGGCGCCCAGCTCAGGATTGCCCTTGTTGTAGATAAACGCCGTTTGTGCCGGATACACTGAAGACTTCACCTTTTCGTCCGGCTTCGCGACCTTGATCTGAATGTCCTTGCCGACACCGCCCTTCTTCTGACTTTCAGCGCCGATTGCATAGGTGTTGACCGCAGCGTCGATTCGGCCACTGTTCAGATCCTGAGAAAGCGCCACAGCGTTCGGATAGAGAGAAAGCTTGTTACCGTAGAGTTTCTTCAACTCCGGAACCCAAAGGTAGCCAGTCACAGTGCCAACCTTGCGATCCTTGAGCTGATCGAACGTATCGGCGCCATCACGCGAGTAAATGGCGGTCTGCTCCAAATACACTGGGTCGGAGATACCCATGACCTTGGAGCGTTCGAAGGTGCGATACCAAGCGCCGACGGAGATGTCGGATCGAGAGGCCACGACGTACTGAATCGAAGCGGCAGAATCGGTGACGATGTGATTGACCTTCAGGCAGCTGTCCTTTGCGATCTGCTGAACAATTTCCCCGTCGACCCCGCTGAATCGACGGGCCTGATCATCATAGGCAAACGGCGGGAGCACTACCGAAGTCACGGTCAACTCGCCAGGCGTGATGGTTTTGAAGGTATACAGAGGTTTGCACTCCTCCGCCACCGCAGAAGCCGAAATGGCTAGTGCCAGAACCGAAGCGCCCATGCCCAGCAGACCTTTGATGCTATTATTTTTCATCGTCTCACCTAGCTTTATGAATTAACCGAGGGAACGTGAGCTTCAGCAAAGCTTCGCTCGCGTAAACTACTGCTTGCTCAAAACGGCTTGAAGTACGAACTTCTGGATCTGCTTGACCAGAGAGGCGACGCAAACGTCGCTTCCCCACTCCTTGGTGAGCGCCCCATCCAAAGTGGCGCAAATCGTCCCTGCAGTCATGCGGTCATCTTGGGCATGAAAGACGCCCCTCGTTCGACCTAAAGCGATAACGCCAGACAAGAGCTCGACAACTCGAACTCGAATTCGGTTGATATCTGCCTGCTGTTCAGCCAAGAGATTGCAGGTTTCACGTCGCGACAACACATAAAGGGAGCGATTTTCAAGCGCAATGGTCATGTATGTTTTGACGAAGGCTTCGAGCGCACTGATAGCATTGCGGCGACTTTTGAGTTCCTGCGTGATCGCATGTAACAACAACGAGTCGAGCTCCTCAATGAAATCAAACAAAAGAGTTTGTTTGCTCTCAATGTGGTTGTACAAAGAGCCAGCCTGGATTCCCACAGCATCGGCGAGCTGCCGGAGGCTGACAGACTGAAACCCTTTAGTCGCAAATAATTCCAATGCGGTGCGCCGTACAGCTACCGACTTGCACGAGCCGCTATCAATATTGGCATTGGTGGCGAACGAACTGGCAAGACTTCCCATATTGATACCACCAACCTCGTACAACAGGATGCCGTTGTACATAAACTAAGAAGTTACTATGAAATGCCGCCGCTCACTGGGAGCGGCAGCAGTAAACGTCAAAGCCCGCTTTTTGCCAGATCTTCCGCAAAGTTACGGCGGTCGCGAGCGTAGTCGACCTCACTGTCGCTGATCGCGCGAATGCGAACTTTGCTCTGCAGCTCCTCAGAAATGTGTGCGACCACACCTGGCATAGTGGAAATCACTGCCAGGCCAGTCATCTCTGCTGGGGTAAAGCCCATCTGAGCCAAAATCGCACCCATCATGCCGACCTCGTTGATCACGATTTCGGGCTTGTTGGCTTGAGTGATAAAGGCCTTGTGCACCGCCTCATACCATTCGCAGATATCGCCCCATACACCGGTTTCAACAGCCAGAGCCTTGAGTTGCTGGGCTCGCGGGTCGGTAAATCGGAAGACCGGGTGGCCCAGCCCTGGAACGCGCTCCTTGCGCGCACGCATACCTTCTACCAAGGCATTGGCCGAGGCCTCGAAGTCGTTTACGTCTGGCGAGAAGGTAGCGTTCAGGAAGTTGCCAGTTTGATCAGGGGCCAGCGAATACTCACCAGCCGACAAAACTGCGGTGGCCAAACCCGCGACCATGCTCGGGTTGCTGGAAACGCAGAAGCGGGCAGCCGCAGTACCAGGCTTTTTCAACGCGTAATCCAAGACCGAGCAGAGAATGCCATCGATCATCTTGGACTCGCCGGCATTCGGCAGGCGACCACGGATCAGCAGATAGGTCGCCGAAGCGAAGCTCAGCTTCCCGATCAAATCGCCCAGGTCATAGCCCCGGATGTAGACAGCGGACTCCTCGACGTCGCTAACCGAGGTGCTCCAATACCGTTTTTCTGTAGTCATTGCTGGTTCCTATGGAATGTTGCCCGTGCCATCCACCGAGACGGCCCGATGACTCGACTGTATTCCAGGTACTTTTTTTTGTCCAGCGGGTACGTAAAAATGATTTACGGGTCTTTATGGCATCACCCTAGCTCGGTGACGTCACTGGCCAGGCCTAGCGGCTCGCCCCTCCCCTAGGCCCACTTCCAGAGCGATGGCGTGGAGTTCTCACTGCTACGGCGATAACTCCCCAATCCATTTTTTCCTCCCCGTGCGAGGCCGGAAATACAAGCGCGAGCCCTCCGATGCCATACCTATCATCGCCGTAGGTATCGGTAGCACTGAAGACCAGCGAAGAAAGTGCATGATCATAGCCGCCGACAATATCCCGGCAATCATTGAATTGCATCCCGACTGGACGACCAACTTAAATCAGAGAAAATGCATTCATTGAATGAGACCTTCTCTGGCTTATTGCCAATTACTGCCGGGAGCTGAGCGCCTGGGATATGAAAGAATCAAGCCAATACCAATCGAGGCGCGCGTCCCCACACATCTATTTTATAAAACCATTAGGAATCAAAAAAGGTTTGTGAATCCACTAACCCTTATACACTCAAAAGGAAGCCCATTAACCTACACACAGACTTATTGAACCAAGACATGCAAATAGCACTAGCACTATAGGTGCCTTATTATCAATCTCGCCTACAGGGCCGTCAGCACTATAGACGAGATTTAACTTGGCGCAGCTTGATTTAAACCGTGAAGCGCACGACCCTAGTCAAACGCCAGCCCAAGGTATATCTCGTGCCGTGATCCTTTTTTTCAATGTGAACCCTTCTCCCGCGACTGGAGAGGAAACCAAGTCCGCAACAATCTGCCCTACTCCTATAGCGCAGATCGCGTCCACGTCATGCCCGACAGCTACAATTGCGCCATTTATTCCTTCAGGACGTCCCAGGTAAGGTTTGCCATAAGGTGTAACAGGTACATCTACTAGATCATCGCCTGCGGCGATGCGCTCCTCTTTGAACCTTAAATCAAGGTTCAGGCACCCTTCGAATTTGGAACTGAGGACGCCCGCAGCAATAATGGTTTCATCTGCCAAGAACTGGCCAACGGGCGTCGATGCACCAACGACCTTATCGTCAGCCATGATGAGCTCAGTTACTTCGAGCTCTTCAAAAATCCGCCCGCCCCGATCGTTTACGACATTCCTCAAGTCCATAAGCATTTCATGCATCGAAAGCTCATTACCTAAGGTGCCTTTCCGCACACTATGAGCCGTGATCGTCGACTGAGAGGTGAAGCAGAACCGGCTCACCAGTCGCATTTTATAACCAAGATCCTCGAACAGGGGAGACACCAGCTCGCTTCCGCGCCTAGCAAGCTCTGACCTCTTATCACCGCCGCCGATGCAATCAACGAAGGGGGTGCGCGGCCCTTTGAGACCTACCCTTGATTGTTCAATCAAGGTGACTCGCATACCGGCCTTTTGCAGGAAGTAGGCTGAGCAGACCCCTACAGCCCCTCCTCCGATGATGAGCACATCCAGTCCAACGTATTTATCCACAGCGTGTACCTCGTGGTTGCCAGTGCCGGTATGGCCCGCGATCGGCCTCCTGGAGCTCCAGAACGGAACATACCCAGAAGACTGTTTTGCATACCCTTCGGTCAGTATTTGGGTCTAAAGCCGACCTGTCAATCTATTCGAGTATCCGGGTGACGCTTGAGCGGACGAGTGGCCATATGCCGCTGTATCGCCAAGAGAAAATCTTTGGCCGCGCCGGACTGTAGATTGCTGGCTCGACCTTGGCGCAGTGGGTGGGCAACTGCGGCGTCCAATTACAACCGCTGTTGATGCGCTGCGCGAAGCCGTGCTGACGCATGGCTTCGTCCACGCCGACGAGACGCCGGTACAAATGCGGACACCTGGCGCGAAGAAAACTCATCGTGCTTATGTCTGGGCCTATGCCACCAGCCAGTTTTCCAATCTGGCTGCCGTCGTTTATGACTTCAGTCCGAGCCGTGCTGGTGAACATGCCCGAGCCTTCCTGGGCCACTGGAACGGCAAGCTAGTCTGCGACGACTTCGCTGGCTACAAGGCAGGCTTTGAACTGGGCCTCACGGAGATCGGCTGCATGGCCCATGCACGCCGCAAGTTCTTCGACCTGCACGTGACCAACAAAAGCCAGATTGCCGAGAAAGCGCTGCACTACATCGGGGCCTTGTACGAAGTTGAACGAGAAGTCCGCGAGCTGAAGCCGGATGTCCGACAGCGAATACGGCAGAAAAAGGCAGCGCCGATTATCGACGCACTTCATGCCTGGATGATCGCCCAGAGGCAGCTTGTGCCTGAGGGATCGGCCATCGGCAAGGCCGTGGATTACAGCCTCAGACGCTGGATAGCGCTGACGCGTTATCTAGATGATGGCGGTGTGCCCATCGACAACAACTGGATTGAAAACCAAATCCGCCCGTGGGCCCTTGGACGCTCGAACTGGCTGTTCGCGGGCTCATTACGCAGCGGTAAACGCGCGGTGGCGATCATGAGTTTGATCCAGTCGGCGCGGCTCGACGGTCATGATCCGTACGTTTATCTTAAGGATGTTCTTACACGCCTGCCGACGCAGCGGGCGAGTGAGATTACCGAACTGTTGCCGCATAAGTGGGCGTCTGTTCAGCCGTGCTGGCGTAGCCCGTAGACTCTTACAGAATGGTGTAGACCTCATTAGGTAATCGGTAGCAGCACTTTGAATACTGTTCCCTGCTCAACCGTTGACACCACCTCGATTTTTCCACCGTGGGCCGAGACGATTTCCGCCGCAATGAATAGGCCTAACCCGAGGCCAGCGGACGCACCTTTTTCTCTCGCAGCGTAACTTGAGTATCGAGCGTGTGGATTGAAAAGATGGGGCATTACACTGGAGGGAATAAGTTCGCCGCGATTCTGCACGCTGAAAACCTCAACGTCGTCACCCCGCGACAATGTCACGTTAATCGGTTGCTCTAAATCCCCATGCCGAACCGCGTTACTAATCAGGTTAGTGAACACCTGTTCCATGCGGGCCGGGTCGTACATCCCCGTCACTGCATCGCTTGCGTTCGTAATGATCTGTGCGCGGGGAAACCCGATACGAAGCTCTCCTACAACAGACGCGCAAAGGGCGCGTAAGTCAGCGTCCTCCGGATTTACGGGTATGCCACCTCCAAGATTACTACGAGCTAGATCGAGCAAGTCGCCCACCATGTGGTTAGCTCGACGCACACTCGCGTTAATCTGCGCTGCCAGCTTTTTTTCCCTGGCTGCCAGATTTTCGCTCCCGAGAAGCAGGTCACTGGCCATTAACACAGCGCCCAATGGTGAGCGTAGATCGTGACCTAACACCCCTAGAACCGTTTTGCGTGTGGACTCAACTGCCTGGCCAAAAGTAGCAATAGACTCGATTAGCGCTTGGTCTATGGCTTCATTGAAGCGGATCATGTCCTGCATATCGTGCTCTGCGTCCATCCGATGGTTGGCCAGCCACAGCCTGAGAACGCTAGATCGAAGAGCCCGATACTCTGAAACCATCTGATCCATGGAAAATCCTGCGACGAATCGTGTCATCGCATGCGTCTGAGAGGGTGCATCCCCCTCCGTCACTGGGCCAAGACCATGGGATTTTTTGAGCTGCTGCCGCTCGGATTGAGCCTTTGCATATCCTCAGCTACCGTCGTCAATATGTGCTGAGCGTGATTCCTCAGCCCTTTGGCGTCCATCGCAGGCAACGCGGTTTCCACAGTTCGAGCAAAACTCTCCCAAGCTGACAATATTTGCTCGGTGTGCTTAAGGATGAACTCGTGCAGTCTCATCGTTGTCCTTGAATTAGCTGGAAGAGGGGAATACCGATGCCGCCGCCGTGCGGTTCAAGATTAGTCCTGGAAATAGGTGGTGGCATAGCCGGTCAGCACAAACTTGGAACTTGCTTAACATCCTGTCCAGCTCCTTCTGGGAGCTTCTTCGTGACGCTAAATGTACTCCTGGTCGAGGACGAAAAAATTTTGCGCTCATTGATGGCGGAGGCTGTACGATCCTCGGTCATGTGGTCGACGAATGCCCCACCGCCGATCAAGCGCTGATAGCACTGGAGGGGACGGTATCGTTTTCCTTGATCATCACTGACGTGCGCACGCCGGGCAGGCTCGATGGCTTGGTCTTGGTTCGAACGATTTGGTTTCGATGGCCTGATCTGCCCGTAATTATTATGTCCGGCAATACTGTGATTCCGCCTGGGTTTCTGCGCCCAAATGCGAAATATTTGCCTAAACCCGTGCATCTCGACTCTCTACATGGGGCGATTGTTGAGTTGTTGCCGCAAGCAGGATACCGAGGTGAACTCCACGGACGCTTGCCTTTGTTCGGGAACTTTTCCGAGCAAATGTTGAGCTTTGCACCAGCAGAGTGGTGAACATTCCTTAAAGAGCTTGCTGACAAAGTGGTTGACACGGGCACTGTATGAGCATACAGTAAATCCATCCACCCACGGTTCCCTCTTCAACTAGCGAGCAACACAGCATTGCAATGTGCCTGGGTCGAGTTGCGCTACAAACAGGATGTTTGTGACGAGTTGAGATAGCCCCTAATGGGGCTTTTTTCGTTTTTGTGATCAACCCCTGGCGCTTAGTTCGTCGGCTTTCACGCAACCCTCTCTGGGCTATACATCATTGACCGCGCAGCGAAAAACCCCCTGATCAAGCCTGACCGGGGCCTCCCGTTTTTGGGACGGTTTCTTTCAGCTCCGGGGTTGGCTGTGGCTTTATCTCAGGCTGAGGCATTATTTCAGGCTGAGACGCCGGCTTTTGCTGCGGTGTAATTTCGGGCCGAGAAACAGGGGCTGGCTGAGACTTGATTTGAGGCTGAGTCGCGGTGTCGCTGGCAGACGTCTGCGGGGCTGTTGGAGCTGCTGAAACTTGGGACGGGGGAACTACAGACGTCGACGATGAGGGTGGAGGAGCGCTGTAGGTAAAGGCGTAAACGGAAATACCCATGGCCGCGACCCCAAGCATCGCAATACCCAGACGACTCACCTTGTAGAAGAGCCCTTCGGCTTGCTCAATGGGATCCGCTACCATTTTCTTGAATTCGCCTTCAGGCAAAAAGCGATACAGCTTTGGCTGCCAGTCCTTGCGAAGCTTTCGCTGGATGTTGATGAACTTACGGCCCGACATCACGTTCAGTACCGTGTATCCAACTGCGACCGCCATGACGATCGAGATCAGGTACGGGTTGATCTGCAATGTGAGCCTCGCGGCGATCAGGCCCAGGCCAACGGTCAGCGCCGTGGAGATCGCTGCGATTGCTTGCCGGGTCGCGTCTGTGGCCTTCGACGTTTCCTCCGTCACGGCCTTACGAAGATCTGTCAGGGACTTCAGGGTGTCTTTGGTGATTTCCGAGACCGCCATCTGATAAGCGATTCTCGCGCAGTCCAAGGCAGCGGCCATGTTCTCCCTGAAGTACTCCTGTACCTCCCCGTCCGCCCGACCGGAACGCGCAATTTCGGCGGACAGCAGGATGTGCTTCACCTCTGCTTCCCGCGCGTTATCGAACACCCATGCCGCTGCTTCGTGGACAACTTCGAAGTCTGTAAGCGAGATGGATGAAGTCCCATCTATCGACTCTGGGATTGTCAGATTGAGCTTGGGCGGGCCTTTGAAAGTGAGCTTGCTACCACTGGTGTCGATTTCGTTCGCAAAGCAACGGCTGAGAGCACCGAACGCCTGCCCTGCCCAGAGCATGTGTAAAGGATCAGTCTCATCGAGATGGTGTCCTTCTGCGAGCAACCAATGGCGCACATCCTCCGGTACTTTGCGGAGGGTCGCTGATTCTTTCACCAGGAGCCGAGGTGACTTGGTCGCCTGTGATTCGGTGTAGTCGCCCCCTTCACCCCAACCACAATATGCCCTCGCTCTGGTATTGAAAGGCTGAGTGAGGCCAAGCAGGTGCCAACGTGCAGCAGCGTGTCCATTGACCAGGAACGCCTTGAAGCCTACTTCCGTCGCCACATAGAGGGCCTGTTCCTGGACATGGTCTTCCGGAAGTGGTTTCTCCAGCTCAACGCGGAACGGCCCGAAATCTTCATCCTCGTCATCGACGTCAGTTTCGCTACTCGCGCAGTCGTAAATCGTGAATGACCAGGCAGCATCGACAGCGGCTTTCTTGATCGACCGAGCAGTTTCCGCTGATAGGTCGGAAACGATGAGGGTAAGGTTGCCCTCTGTGATTAGGGCCTGACGCTTGCGCGATAGCTCGTTAATCAGGCTGGCCAGGCTTTGGTGTGACAACGCTGTCCTCCTTGACTCGATCTGTATCGACGATGATTTGTTTCTTATCTCCGTCGAGCTGTATCACCTGGACGTTGGGATTTTCCTTCCGATCAGGGAAGAGAATGGTGACGCCCTCAGCCGTGACGATCTTGCGCATGTAGGGCTGACGGAGGATCCGGCGGTCGGGCTTGAAGCTCAGCTCGTGAAGCTTGCTCTTCCTGACACGACTCCGAGTCTCACGCTCCAGGCGGTTGGCTATTTTCTCATCCTCAGGATGACCCGCTGCCATCATCACTGCCTCAACGATCGTCTCTTCATCAATGCGTCGACGAGTGCCCAAGTTGGCTTGGGCCCGCTGCAGCGCCTTGGCTATATCCTGACCGGGCAGGTGCTCAATGCAGGTCTGCAGTGCAGCCTTTAGGACTTTGCGGGTTATCTCGCTCAGCTCAGTGTCCGAGACTGCTCTGCTCACAGCCAAGAAATCGGCGAAGTAGTCGGCAAGATCCACCCCTTGCTTGGTGCGATCGGTAGCCGAAATGTTCTGGTCGGCAACCCCGCTGATCACCCGAATCAGTGCCGTTTTCTGAATGGCCTTTTTCTCGTCTACCAAAGCATTCACGATACGCCGCAGCTTCTTTCCTGGAGCACCGTCGTTCTGCTCCAACGCAAGCTTGTAGTCGTACTTGATCAGGCTGTAGATCTTCACATCCGGGTCTGCGACCGACAGCTCGAACATCAACAGAACGCCATCAGCACTGCCGCCCACGTGCGCACGGTTGAAACTGGCGGCTAGGGCCTGAGCGCCGGCCACGAAGGACGTGTCCGCACTTGCGATCGCCTCGACCTCGTTACGGGTCACCGATACCGCTTTGAACATGAAGACCGGCGCGGTGGCCATGTCTACGATCTTGCCGATGAAGAACGCTTCCTCCTCCAGAGCCCGCTCTGGCATGGCCGCGAAGTCCTTGGTACCCACTACATGCAAGATCATCCGTGTGATCTTGAGTGAATCAATCTCTTCGTCTGAAAAAAAGCTCATGCCATCTCCATGGAATCCGCCCCGTCCTAAGCAGGAAGAGGAACCACCCGCCTCGGCATGCGCCCAGACGACAATTACGCATCAATTGCAGCCTGCAGAGCCGATGGCCATTTCCGCGTAGGGCTGGATGTGATGCTGTGGCAGGAGCATATCCGGAAAGAATGGCCAGCGGCCAGTACAACAACGCTGTGGGTGCATTAGCCAACTTAAGCAGCGTAAGGCCATCCCACAGCTGCAACGCCGATCAGCTTTTGCTGCCAGAAATCTTCACAACCGCCTGGCTCCTCCATTAAAGAGTACATTTGTACTCAAACGCTACAAGTTTCTGTGTTGAGTTTATCAATGGACGAAACTCTGCTAATTCACATGACCCGGAATAGATGAAAGAGTGAGCGATGAAGGAAGGTTGCGTATCAACAGAAAATAGTTAGAGGAGTCATTGAAATATCATTGAAACCAATAACACCTAACCAAGGAGTCAAGGCTTGGAAAATCGTCAGATAGGTTGAAGAATTAGATACTGAGTGAAGCCATCATGCTTTAACCAAGAACTAACCTCAAACGCCTAATTCGCTCTAACACTGCGCCATTTATGAATGGCGATGCAACTCAGCAGAACCACCGGCAAGGTGAGCTTCCAGCGGAGCGATATTATAAAGTCAAGCACTCTACCTACTTACCCCCGTCACCCACGCCATCTAAATGCTCTTAAAACCGCTTGATATCTAATAGCACAAAATATAAAGCAAGGGAGACTGACTTTTAGCCCATTGATTTATAGCGGACACACTAAAACCCGGAAAATTCCGAGCAAAGTTAAAAAGGGAAAAACTTGAATGCTCTTTAACCCAATCGTTTCCTAATTCTATCTAGCTCTCTAAGCTCATCCAATGTCGATATCTTAGCCCACGGCCCATAAAACCCTGGCTCTGGGAAGTTTTCGGATTCCTCCCCTTCTAGAACTGTTTTATATATATCTGCCGCTTGCTCTACCATGCCATCAATCATCTTTAAGAATGTAACCAACGCATGCCTTAAAATCTCATACTCATCCACCACAGCTTGGTCTATCTTTCCCTGCGCTGGCAAAGCTACTAAATCAATGCTTCTAATCTTTTCTTTAAGCAATAAATTCTGCGACTCAAGGCTCGCATTGCGTATTCTTAAAGCTTCTATATCGGTTATGACACTACCTGAAATTGCCTCCACGGAGGCCTCCATCCCCAAAAAGTCTTCAAGTAGCTTACGGTAACTTGTATTCCTGAGCAGCGTAACGTGGCTCACAGGCTTACAAAGCTCCTCACGCTCTGAACCCATCTGAGCGAAGAACGCTTTCAACTCAAACTCCGTTACCAGCTTAGCCACATCCTTGGCTAACCTGGTAACATTATTATACTTAGCATTAGAAAGAACAATCAGTGCCTTCCTAATGAACTCTATACGCTGTTGTCTATGATTTTCCCTATACTCATCGAACGTGTCCTTTTTCGGGTTCAGCATCGTGTTTCTCCACTTGGCCGTGCCCGATCCTCTTGGTTATCAGCAAATCGGGTTTCACGGGCACTGGCGGTTTGGCTGCCGCCTGACTGATCTTGAAGACGTCCATAACGTCTAGTGCCTGTGAATTTACCATACTGCCAATTTGCGAAGCTAACGCCACGCCTGGTGGATGCTCACTGATATTGAGGACGCTATCTAGATCCCCCTGCTTCATTTGCAACATTGCTCGAAGATAGGCGAATTTAGTGTCCAGATCGGCGCTAGATGCGTCCGGAAAATTCTGGACGTCGATGAGACGCTTGACCAAATGCTCCCCCTCGGTGAGCTCCACCCGCTTGAAGTGGATCAACAGATCATCCTTCCTGGGCACGAACAGCTTATCCGCCTGCCCATTGAGTGCCATTTGGTACAGCTGCTGCTCGATAGCCTCGTACGCAAAGACCTCACGAGCATATCTATCGTGATCCTCACTCAGCGTCTCGATCACCTGCCGATCAGCTGCGGTGCGCTTCAGATTCCGATAATGTTGCAGCTTGCGAAGCACCTCTACCATTAACTCCTTGCATTTGTCCTTTTCGGCACTGATCGTCGGTAGGTGACAAACTCCGCGAATGGCGTAATGACACATATCACAGGGCCTGCCAGCCCCCAGCAGCTCCAGAATCTCTTTGGGGCACCGATTGTTGAATGGACAGATGTGAGTTGGGTTGAAGGCAAATACCGTATCCTTACGAGCCCTTAGAATCTCAATTCCGCTTTGATCTTCCTTCACTCCAATCAAGCTCATCAGCCCATGCGTTTTAATAGCTTGAGCGGGATCAGTTTTGATGTCAGCAGCTAATCGTGCATTGAGCTTGATGACCGCAGCAGCCAGCTCCGGAGCCTCTGCATCATTGAGTTTCTCAGTATTTTTCAGCAAATAATTCGCTAGTAGTTTCTGGTGACTCGGAAGGTCATCTTCTTCAAATACAGAGTAATACCACACATGCGGCTCGGACTGACCTGTCATATATTGACCGACAACCCATGCAGGGAGGAACCTGACTGCTTCCGAGACGAAGCCAGCGCGCAGCCCGTGAGGCGTATAATCACTGACCATAGAGTCAACAGTGATCCCCGCAAAGAATTCGTCGGTGTAAACAATAGGGATCTCACCCCCACCATTTCTCCTTCTTACGAAGACCAGGTCAGGGACTTTCAGATCTTTGAGTTGATTATGAATAAAGCACTGCAAAATCGACAGCATCACAGGATAATATCGATAGCTAGCCCAACTATTTTGCCCTTCCAGCGGCATTCTGAACAATGGCTTGAATTTGCCAAATTTAGAGCTCTCCTTATTTCCATACCATAAAGGCTCGCTATAGTTTTGCGCACTGCACTGTCCGTACCATTTCCTCTGCCTGTCAAGGATGGCCATCACCGGACGAGCAACAATCGCAGTCCACTCGCCATGCGACTTATCACTACTAACAAACAGCGGCGACAGCTGGCTACCACTGCTGCGATCCAGCATGCAATCGTATCGATCCTTATCAAGCCAGATGAGATGCTTCTGACGAAGGCCTGTCTCACACATAAGTTGCGTCAGGCGAACGTGATTAGGCACGATCCTTGGCACAACTTCGCCCCCAATTTCATAATCGATCGTACGATAGAAGCGGGGAAGAAATTCAAACTTATGGATTTTTCCATCGCAGTAGAAAATAGGACAATAGTTTAATTTACTCTGATCAATAACCGTGACCCGAGCCGCCCCCCTACCCCACATCGACTCCCATTCAGAAGATTCTTGTAGTTCGGCCAGGCTAGGTTGATACAGCGACCCCTGAATGACCCCTGGCATTTGACCGTCAGCCATCATATTCAGGTGCATAACCAAATATTCCATGGAATAAAGCATACTCACAAAGGCACCAAAGTACGCTCGGGGAATTGGCCGTTTGACTGTACCGTTCCGCCGCCTCAACGGTGGATAGCAGGCTGACGAGAAATTATTGGTAAAGCGATCAGCATTTGGGATGGTGAACCGGTGCTCTTGCACCCAATCACAAAACTCGTCTGCACAAAGGACGCGCGAATACCACGACTCATTCCCCCAATCGTTAAACTTAGCGTAGCACTCAAGAAACTTCAGAAATGTCATGGGAGGTTCTTTCTCATACACAAGAACCCCATCTACAAAGTTAGCCTCACGAGTAAAATACAACACGCAATCGTAATCATTGAAAGACGCCGGGTAATTTCGCAGATCTCCATCGCGAGCCAGGAAGAAATTAGGCAGATAGGTCGACAAGTATGCCAACTGCAAATTCAGCAGAAAAATCTGAGTTTTTTCGCTTTGCAACCGCTTCGATTTTACAAATGATCGGAAGGTGGCGTCCACTCCAGCACAGAAGACCCTGACCTTCTCAGGCAACCTAGCATAAAACTTCGCACCACCCTCTTGCATATCAAATACAGGTTTAAGCATGTACGACTTGACGCAACGAGTGAAAAGAGCATCAAGATCTACGGGCTTAATGCCATTCCCATACTCGACGCCCTCGTCAAACGCGATGTCTGCAGCGGCCTTTTTTGCAGGCTTCTTCCTGTTTTCCCGAGCAATTTTATTGACGTCGTCGATTTCCCTCCTGACTTCCGTGACAACCTCTTCTACCATTTCCCGAGCTGCAACGTTATCCCCGGCCAAAAAATACAGGAACTGCAACACACGGTATTGACCAAGAGGCTTTTTTCGCCCAATACTATCTTTATAAACCGCAACACAGTACTCCCGAGTCAAATCATCTGAAGAGTAAACCTGACCACTTAGCAACAGCTTAGTCCAACGTGTATAAGCGCTCTTGTCAAAATGACGATCGTGCTTGCTGGCGTATAACTTGTCATGATTCATATTCTTTCGTATCTGTTGGAGCGCAGGCGCGCCACCCAATGCGATCACTTTTTCGAGGACGCTATCCAGGTGGCTTACGGCCCTCATCGAAAGAGGCAGGATGACCTGCCTCCTCGACCACATGAGAATAAAGACTAGCTTGAAGAAATTTGCGAGGGCCTGTTCTTGCCGTGGAGTGCACGAAGTCAGCTGGGGATGAACATCCGCGAATTTCGCATCGGGATCATCAGTGCAGCAATTCACCAGCGCGCGATAGTGAGATTTCTCCCACAACGAGAAGTTAATAAACGCCCCCTGAAAATAGCTATCAACCTGATAGGTTGCATCGGGAGTTACCCCTGAAGAGTGTTCCTGATAGAAAGCTCTGACCTCTTTGCAAGCGCCTTGAATCGCAGATGCGATCTCCGACCCAGGAATCAACCACATCATCGAGTTTTTGTATAAAATCTTCATACCATGTTTACTCTTTAAGCAGAACGAAATAGCGAATTTTGGACAAGAGAAGCCCGCAGGCCGCACTTTATAATTACGTGCACCCGGATATTCCGCGCGTTTTTTGACTAGACGTTATTTACAGGGGCCAAATAGCACCAAAGGTAGATCAAGTCTCGCTGCTTACAAATTTTTCAAGATGAGCAATTTGCTGCCTCAAGTGCTCAATCTGTACCTTAGCTACATTGAAGGTACTATCTCGCATTCTCATAAGGTTCATCGCAGCCATGGACGCTCGAAGCATGTGGCTATCTTTGCGCGCATACCGCTCGACTGCAGTAGCAGAGGAGTGCCCAAGTAATTTCTGGACAACGCCAAGCTCGAAGCCAAACGCACCAGGTTTGAAAGGATTTGGGCAGTGGTTGTGCAAGTAGTATGCATACATATGGCGAAGAGAATGAAATCCATAGCTCTCACCCGTCAACGCTTTAGCGGCTGCGTTGAAGCGCTCCCACACGGCTTGATAGGAGGATGGCATGCCCTCTCCGTTGAGAAGATTTCTAAACAGAAAGCGATGCGATACAGGCCTGTGGCGCTTCATTTCCAGAGCACGCTGTTCGGCGATGTAAAGATCTAGATTCACCCAAAAATGAGAAGCGAACGGCTCTATCAGGAAGGTTTCGGGGTGCAAACGCCCTTTGTGGCTCAGCTTGCTGATAGCCACATCGGTCATGAAGCGGGACAGCTCTTTGATTCGACTGTTCGGATCGATGATCTGAACGTAGCTGTCAGCTGGCTTCCCAGGATAGATACATACATCAGACGTAAACATAGTCAGCGCTTCTGAGATACGGCAACCGCAGGCCGCTAGCAGTGACCATAGCGTCTTGTCCCTGAGGCACGTCGCGCTCTCAATAAGCTTCACACATAGGTCAATCGGAAAGACTTTTTCATCGCCACCATAGCTATCAGTATGTGCCATGGTTGACGGCTTGGAGGTGGCGACCAGCCCCACCTGTCGTATCCGTTTTGCCCCACCCGCTATGCATCCTGCCAACCAGCTACTGTTGCCGATTGCAACGCTGATCTTCCTGGGCGCAGCTACGTACTGGGAGGTGATTGCCGGCAGCGCTGAAATGAGATCTTTGCCTACGTAGCCGGTCTCCTGGAGCTGAAAGATTGCCTTTCTGAAAGTCTCACTCGCGTCGATGAAGTTGTTGACGGCAGTAAGGTGCTTCCGGATCGAGCTACCCCCCATTTTCCGGTTACCCAAAATCCTCGCGACGGATCGGCTCAGCTTGACAGTACTGCCCGTGCCATAAGCCAGGAAATTCTCGTACCCCTCGATCGCTTCAGTCAGAAGCAAAGGCGTGAGGCCCCCATTCCGATCGGCGACCACCTGGATGTATTGGATGAACAGCAGCACTGCTGGGCCATAGGATTTCACGGTGTTCCAGGCCTGACGCTTCGAGAGCTCGAAGATCCAGGTGTCAAAGAACTCGCTGGTCACCACGTCAGCAGAAAGCATGCGGTACGTTGGCCTTCCGGCGCGAAACGTCTCCATGATGCTGATCGACACATCTACCACTGCAGCCATTAAGCCCCCGTCTTGGATGTAGGTTTGCTGGAATGGGCAAACCCCTAAGATGCAACTACCAGTTGCAACGGATGGCGATACTGCAACAAGACGCAACAACACGCAACAAAAACGTTGCACGCTTTAGTTTTCTTGTGGGCTTAGCGAGGTCGGGGTTAAGAAAATCGAGACGAAAAAAAGGGCCTAGATTGCTCTAGGCCCTTAATTCATTGATGTTTGGCGGGAAACCAGGGATTCGAACCCTGGGAACGCTCTCACGTTCGCCGGTTTTCAAGACCGGTGCATTCAACCACTCTGCCAATTTCCCGGGGTGTTCGTAGCGCCACTGGACAACGGCGCTATAAGATGCAACTAGAAGGGGCTTTAGATAAGAACTCTAGGATAGTTGCCCATCGACGGTTTTCAAGACCGTTGCCTTAAACCACTCGGCCACGCTTCCGTATACAGCGGGCGCCATAATACCGTAATGAAACACGCTGTCAAACTCTCTGTGTCGCGGCCTGCGGTGGCTCTGGTATGCTCTCAGCATCCATAGGTTTCTACCCACAGGAGTGTCGCCATGCGCGAA
>Ga0308161_1000331_pt1 | contig 83603 bp, 72 predicted proteins | sample PhyFR2_FD_201034 | JGI IMG/M metagenome (GOLD analysis project Ga0308161, IMG submission 201034) | Phyllosphere microbial communities from UC Gill Tract Community Farm, Albany, California, United States - DLSLF.R2 | ecosystem: Host-associated > Plants > Phyllosphere > Unclassified | place: USA...
CCCGCTGACGACGATCTCCCTCACGTGTGCGCTGGTGTTCCTCGCCGTGGGCGCTGGAGTGGCGCCGGTTCTGATCGCCCCCAAGAGTCGCCGATGGATGCCGTGGGTCGCGCTCCTCCCCTCGCTCGGCGTGTTGGCGGTGTACACGATGATCGTGATCCCCGCGATGATGTTCGGTCTCTCCGGTCACCCCGATCGCGTAGCCGAGGCGATACCCGACGTGTTCGTCAGTTACGTGCCCTCGCTCGCGGTAGCCGGCTCAGCGGCGGTTTCGCTGCTCGCGAGGAAGTCGCTGCGCGGAATGTTCGTCGCCGCGTCGGCATGGGCGCTCGTGATGACCGCTCTCGCCCTTTGGGCGGCGTTCGCTACCCAAGCGACCTGCGGGGTCGCGCTGTGAGGTGATCGGCCCCTTCCGGACGCGCGCACCGTCACGTCGGCGACCGATCGTTGCGCGAGGTGACCCCGGGTTTGCGCGACGACCGTGACCGGCGGAGAGTGTCTCGGTGACCACCGCTTCCGCCCTCGACATCCCGCACGCCGACGCCACCGTCCTCGACAATGCCGCTTGGCACTCGCTCGCGGGCCCGCACTCCTCGTTCGCGATCGGCGGCGACCTCGTCCGCCGGTATCCGGCCGAGGTCGCGCCATTCGTCGCCGTCCGCACGTGGGACGAGCCCGGCGTCTGGGACGCCCTGCGCGACCTCGTCGGCCCCGGCGCCGACGTGGGCCTGTCGGGCTACGAGGGGGGCTTCCCCGACGGGTGGGAGTATCTCGGCGGCGGCGAGGGCGTCCAGCTCGTCGAAACCGAGGCGCTGCGGCCCCGTCCCGACGACGAAGCGATCGAGCTGGGGGCGGATGACGCCGCCGACATGATCGCGATCGTCGACCGCAATCAGCCCGGCCCGTTCCGGCCCCGCACGTACGAGCTGGGGCGGTACATCGGCATCCGTCGCGAGGGTCGGCTCGTCGCCATGGCGGGCGAGCGCCTCCACCCGACCGGCTGGACCGAGATCAGCGCGGTGGCCGTGGATGTCGATCACCGCCGCCAGGGCCTCGCCTCGCGCCTGGTGCTCGACGTCGCCTTCCACATCCAGAAGCGCGGAGACCGTGCTCTGCTTCATGCCGCCGCGGCCAACGTCAACGCGATAGCGGCCTACGAGAAGCTGGGTTTCGCGCTGCGACGGCGGAACAAGTTCGCATCGGTGCGCACGCCGGCCTGAGTAACCGTCCGTCTCCGAGGCGGCCGGGCGAAACTCCTGAGTTTTCGCGCCGCCGTGGCACGAGAACAGGCCGTGTCTGTGCATCGAGCGGTGTTCTCAGGAGTTCGGCCCGCCAACTGGATCACCGTCGACGGCGTGGCTAGGTCTTCGACGTGTCCCTCGGCGCCCCGGAGCCGGACGCGGAGCTCGTCATCCAGCGCTGAGGCGAGTCAGCGGGCGTCGTCCGTCGTCCCGGCTCTGCCGCGGAAGACGACGCGCGCGATGAGACCCGCTCCCGCGAAGCCGCACAGCACCGCAAGGCCCCAGACCAGGAAGCCGAGAACGGGGTTGGGCTCAAGCCATGCCTGGACCGTGTCCGTCCCCTTCAGAGCCATCCAGGCGAGGAACGCCGCAATCAGCACACTGCCTGCAAGAGCGAACCCCACCGTTTTCCCCACGAGGGAAACCATACCAAGGCAGGTAAGCGCGGCCCTTCTCCGCACGCGGAGACGCGACCACCGAGTGGCCGCGAAACCCGGACGAATCTCCGAGGCGTCCGGGTGTTCTGGACACTCACTGTCGAGCCCGGGTTCTCGGTGGCGACTCGGACCGCTCCTATGATGCTGATCTTCGTGGGAGCGACCGGGCTGGTCTTCTCGCCCAGCTTCGTCCTCATGCTGATCGGCGTGATCGCGGTCGGCCTGGGCTGCGGCGCCGACCTTCCGGTGTCGCTCGCCACGATCTCGGAGGCTTCGGACGACTCCAACCGCGGCAAGCTGGTCGGACTCTCGCAGGTGCTCTGGTACACGGGCATCATCGCGACCTACGCCCTGCAGCTCGTCATCGGCGGCATGGGAGCTCTCGGCGGTCAGATCGTGTTCGGACACGTCGCCCTGGCCGCGCTCATCGTCCTCCTCCTGCGCGTCCCGAGTCGAGCGAGTGGAAGACGGCACGGACGGAGCGCGAGGCCGGCTCGACGAGCTATCGCGCCCGAGCCGCCCGCATCAGCGACATCTTCCGGCGCAAGGATCTCCTCGTCGCCTTCGTGAGCCTGCTCGTCTTCTACTCTCTGACGAACCTCGCCGCCAACACGAAGGGACAGTTCGGCACCTACGTCAACGTCAACGTCGTCGGCCTCACGGTTCAGCAGAGCTCGCTGATCTCGCTGCTCACGCTGCCCATCTCCATCGCGCTCGCCGTGTGGTTCCTGCGCATCGTCGATGGACGCCGTCGCATGCTGTTCTTCACCCTCGGCGTCGTCAGCCTCACCGCCGCTTTCGCGGTCCCGGCGATCTTCGGGTTCACGCTGGTGACCGTGCTGATCGCACAGTTGCTCTTCGGTTTCGGCAGCGCGTTCGCCTTCGAGGGAATCATGAAGGTGTGGACGCAGGAGTCCTTCCCCACGCTCCTTCGGTCGTCGGCGCAGGGCGCCATCATCGCCGCGGCCCGCGTCATCGCCGCCGCGCTCGCCCTGTGGACCCCGGCCCTGCTGGCCACCCCTCAGGTGATGTACGCCATCCTCGCCGTGGCCGTGCTCGTCGGCGCTCTCGTGGCGGGATTCACCTTCCGTTCACGGGGAGGGACGGGGCGCGCTCCCCGCGACCCGGTGGGCGAGGAGTCCGTCGCCGTCTGACCTGGGGCCGACGAGCGACGCAGCGCGAAGAGGCGAGGCGGGGTTGTACCGCGCCACTCAGAACCCGAACCTGCCGACCAACGCGTTCGGGTGGGAGATCGACCCGGTCGGCTTCCGCACGACGTTCCGAGCCCTCTGGGACCGCTACCGCCTCCCCCTTCTGGTGACGGAGAACGGCCTCGGCGCGTTCGACACCCCCGAGGAGGACGGCTCGATCCAGGACGACTACCGCATCGACTACCTGCAGCGGCACCTCGAGCAGATGCGCCTGGCGATCGCGGACGGCGTCGAGGTGCTCGGGTACTGCCCCTGGTCGGCCATCGACCTCGTCTCCACCCACCAGGGCGAGGTATCGCAGCTGTATCCCCGCGAGGTGGCGGCGGGACGCGAGGCGGTGGACCTGGCCGCCGCGCGCCTCGGCATCGTGCTCCCCGCCGACGAGACGATCTCGTTCGCCCTGCATTTCGTCAACGCCGCGTTCGCGTCCGAGGGGATGGCCCCCACGATCCACATGACCGAACGCATCGGCCGAGTGCTCGAAGTCGTGTCGCAGTCGATGGGGGTGACCCTGGATGCCGAGTCGATGAACGTCGCGCGCTTCGTCACGCACCTGCGCTACCTTTTCGTGCGCCTGGACGCCGATGCGCTGTTCGACGATCCGTCCGCCGAGCTGCTCAGTGGCATCCGTGCCTCGCACCTCGCCGCCTACGCCTGCGCGCAGCGCGTGCGCTACCTGCTCGAGATGGGCGGGGCCCGCCTGACGGAGGACGAGGTGCTCTCCCTGGCGTTGCACGTGGCCCGGGTCACGACGCGCGCCGAGACACGCACCGGGTGAGAGGCGCTCTGCGCGGCACGCCGACGAACGCGTGAGCGAAGCCGGCACGCCGACGAACGCGGTCGGGTGCCGGCGGATCGCTCCGCCGACACCCGACCTGCTCCCGAGCGCTCAGGCCGCGGTGACGGTGATGTCGAAGGCGGTGCGCTGGCCGTCGGCACCGGCGATCCAGCCCTTCGTGGTGCCGGCCTTCTCGGTGGAGAATGCCGCGTTCAGCGAGACCTCGTCGTCGTCGGGGCTGAGGACGGCGGCGTCGAAGTGCGCCACAGTGTCGTCGTCGGAGCCGCCGGTGCCGGTGAAGGCGCCGCCGTTGTCGGCGTCGAGGATGACGACCAGCGTCTGCCCGACCTGCAGGGTCACCGGGCCCTTGGCGAGGTCGGCCGGGGTGAGCACCAGCGGGGCGGGCATGCCGCCGAGGACGACGCCGTCGGCGTCGGGGGTCTCATCCGCATCGCCGGCCGGGGCGGGTACGCCGTCGATGTAGGTGTCGCTCTGCGGGGCGGGGACGCCGTCGATGAACGTGTCGCTCTGCGGGGCGGCGAACGCGGCGGCTCCGCCGGTCATCAGACCCACGGCGAGGATCGAGGCGGTCACAGCGGAGAGGGTACGAATGCGCATGAGCTGCACCTTTCAGTCGACGCCGCAGCCCGTTCCGGGTGAACGAGAGATCTTCGCGGCCTGTACCCCTTCATGGCCGGCACCCTCCGAGGCCTTTCACCTCGGACGGAACTTTTTCGGAGATGTTCCACGGCGCGTCACACCGTCGAGGTCGACGACCGACGCGACGTCCGCATGCGCACCGCCAGACGTGCCGCGCCGGCGAGGCTCAGCCCAGGGACATAGCACCGGAGAAGGGCGAGGGCGATCGCCGGGAGATGGATGGCATCGGGGTAGACGATCCACAGGGGGCAGAACTGCGGCTGGAACTTGTTCTTGAAGTGCGCCAGCGAGCGGAAGCCGTAGGCGGGCTCGAGCGCACCGCTCAGCGTTTCCAGGAACCGGTCGACGGCCGAGAGATCTCCGGTGTCGCCGTCGCGGTGGGGAGCCAGCGGCGACCCCGACAGGCTCAGCAGCGTGCAGCCGTCGGTCCGCAACTGATCGACCACCGCCCCGATGAGGAACTCCATGATCCCGTTCATGGCGTCGTGGCGTCGGCGCATGACATCCAGGGCGTAGCCCGTCAGCCCCTCTTCGCCGAAGACGGGAATCCATGTCGTGACCGCGACGATCCGTTCCGATGCATCGCGGGCGAGCATCAACCGCGCCGCCGGGTCGGCCGCCTCGTCGACGGTGCCGAGGGTGAAGCCCATCTCGGGGATCGACTTGTCGGCGACCCAGGCCTCGGAGATCTCGCGGATCTGCACGCGGTCGACGAGCGTGAGCGCACTCCACGACACCCACTGCGCCCGGACGCCCTCCCGGCGCGCGCGGTTGGTGGCCGTGCGGACGTCTTGCCGCTTCTTTCCCGCGGGAGTCCACGTTCCCGGGTCGAGGACGGCCTCGTCGGCCACCCGCGTCCGCCGCCACTGCAGTGCGTCGAGCGCCGTGGCCGCGGCATCGTCGACGCTGTAGAAGACCGGGATCCATCCGTTGTCGCCGCAGAACTCCACGAAAGCCGCCCCGATCTCTTCGCGACATCGATCGGCACCGAAAGCGCCGCCCAGCGTCACCGCCACACCCCCGTGCAGACGGTAGGCGAAGCCGGCATCCGCTTCCCCGGCGAACCAGTACGTATTGCCGGGCCAGGTGGCCATGAACCCCAGGGACCCGCAGCCGCGCTGCAGCATCTCCCGCGCCCGCACGCAATCCTCCGCGCCCTGCACGGAGGACCGACTGAACACCAACCGTGCGGTCGCCGCCACGCACGCCGTCCAGAAGACGGCGGACGGCAGATACCAGAGGGCCTGCGACACGGCGGTCGTGGGGACGGCGTGCACCCATCCGCCGGGCAGGAGCGAGGGCGGCAGAAGCCGCAGGGGGACGTCGCGCAGCAGCTCGCTCACCGTCGGCTGTGGCGAGAAGTCCGCCGCTGCAAGCAGTCCACCCGCGAGCGACAGCGCCGACACCGTTGCGGCCCCGATCGAGATCGACGCGAAGAAAGTGCCGACGGCGCTCGTCGTCGGCGGGACCGACACCGAGCGGCGGCACACGAAGAGCGTCACGGCCACACCGAGGGGGACCAGCGCCGCCGCGAGGAGACCCACCAAGGACTGCCACGCCTCCGACGCGTCGGTACCCCGGACCTGGGCGAGCAGGGCGAGCATGTCTGGTTCCGAGACGACGAAGAGAGCGGCCATCCCCGCGAACACGAGCAGGTTGACCGCGATGGCCACGCCCAGAGCGGCCAGCCGACCGCGGAGAATGCCCCACGCGGCGATCAGGAGGACGATGAGCGGAAGGGCGGCGATCCACCCGGCGCTCGGTTGAAGCTCGTGGTAGCTCGCCGCGTCGGGACAGGGGACGATCGTCGAGCCGGCCGCACACGTCACTGCATCGGCGACGACCAGCGGATCGTACGACAGCCATCCGTAGACGGACAGCAGTCCGGCGCCACTGCCCCAGAGGGTGGCGACGATCGGCCCCACCGCGGTGATCGCCGTCGCGAAGCACATCAGGACGCGGACCTCGTGATGCGAGCTGCGCTGCCCTCGCATTCCGGCTCTCCGGCCCCCGAGGAGCACCCCTGCGCCGAGCCCCGCGGGAAGGGCGAGCAGCGAGAACAGGTCGCTCGCCGACGCCGCGTAGAGGAACACCGTCACCGCCGACACCAGACACGCCCCCCGGACGCGACGACGCCACAGGGCGCCCGTGAAGCAGCTCGCGGCCATCGCCACGCCCAGGAGTGCGGGGACGGGGGTCGCCCCCGTGGCCGGCGACTCGCCGAGCGGGATGGCGGGGAAGACGTTCGTCTCCCACCCCCCGACGGCCAGACCAGCCGCCGACGTGACAACGCCCCCGCAGGCGTAGGCGAACAGCATGCGTGCGCCTCCCATGAGGCGTTCGGCCCATCCGCACACGAGCACGACGGCGATCACGACGACGGGAAGCGTCGCGGGATCGTCCACCCGGGCGAGGGTCAGCACGATCGCGCGGAGGTCGTAGACGCTCGCGCCTCGGAAGGCGCCCGCGTTCATGGAGACAACGCTGACCGCGACGACGATGGCAGCGAGGGTGAGAGTGGCGAGAGGAAGGGACCGCCGACGGTCCGTGGTCACCGCGACGAGTGTGGACCCCACGCTCAGGAGGTTGCGACGGTGATGTCGAAGCTCACGCGCTGGCCGTCGGGTTCCGAGACCCAAGCTGTGGTCGTGCCGGGCTTGTGGGCGAAGAAGGAGGCGTCGTCGGTGTCGTCGGCCGCTTCGAACTGGACGATGCCGTCGTCGCTGGATCCGCCCGTGCCCTTGAAGGTCCCGCCCTGGGGCGCGTCGGAGACGATGAGGAGGGTCTGGCCCGGTTGCAGCGTCAGGGGCCCTGCGGCCAACTGGTTCGGGGGGAGGATCAGCGGGGCGGACGGGGCATCGATCGCGTCGTCTGCGGGGGCGCGGACGACATCGATGTAGGTGTTGTCGTGTGGGGCGATGGTGTCCTGGAGCGCGGCGACGGCGGTGCCGCCGATGAACCCCAGGCCGCCGATGAAGATCGCAGCGGTGGCGGCGGTCAGTGCGGTCAGGGTCTTGACGTTCATGGGAGGGGCCTTCTCTCTCAGCTGCGGCCCGTTCCGGTGAGCGAGCGGTCGGCGCAGCGTCGTTGTGTCCATGGCCACCACCACGCCGGACCTTTCATATCGCCGAACATTTTTCTCGACGATTCGAGGTGAAAGCATCGCTCGAGCCCGGACATGATGATTTCGTGCACACACTTCCGATGGAACGCTCCCGAGCGTACGAATCGCTCGTACGAACGCACGGCGATGCGGTCCTGCGCTTTCTTCGTCGACGAATCGATCCGCAGACCGCGGACGATGTCTTCTCCGAGACGATGCTGATCGTCTGGAGACGGTTCGACGATGTGCCCGAGGAACCCCTGCCGTGGCTGTACGTCACCGCGCGCAACTGCCTGCGAAACGCCGAGCGTTCCGCGCGGCGGCAGTGGCGGGTGGCGGAGCGGATCATCACCGTCGACCCACCGACCGACAACGTGGACCCCGGCCCGGACGAGGATCCGCGTGCCGACTGCCTGCGCGCGGCCCTGGCCCGCCTGTCGGCCACCGACGCCGAGGTCCTGCGCCTGTGGGCGTGGGAAGAACTCGGACCGCCCGAGATCGCGACGGTCCTGGACATCACGACCAATGCGGCCACCATCCGCCTGCATCGAGCCAAGAAGAAACTGCGACAAGAGATGGAAGCACCACGCCGACCAACCGGCACCACCACGAAAGGGGGAGAGCGATGAACGACGATGACCTGAGGGCCCTGATGCGCCAGGCGGACCCGACCACGGGCGACCCGCGCCTGGACGACGCCCGGATCCGGCGCATCGTGGCCGCCGCGGAGCGCGACGACCTCGCCGGCACCACCGCGAGCGCCCCCCGCCGGCGGCGGCGTCTGTTCGCCGGGATTTCCCTCGGAGCCGCCGCCACAGCCGGGGCGGCTGCCCTGATCGCCGGCCTCGTCGCCACGCCCGCCATCCAAGCCCCCGGCCCCGACGAGGCCCCCGCCGCGTGCCAGGCTCCGACCGTGGCGAGCCTGCAAGAATTCGACACCGCCTACGAAGCCACCGCCACCACCGTCACCGGCGAGAACGTCACCCTCACCGTCACCGAGGTGTTCGCCGGCACCCCCGGCACGACGTTGACCGTCGAACAGGTGCAGGAAGACACCGGCGTGCTGTTCACCGCCGGCCAGACGTACCTTGTCGCTGCAACGGACGACTTCATCTCACCCTGCGACAGCGGCCCCGCAACGGACGCGCTCCGACAGCTCTACACCACCGCCTTCGGGACGTCCTCGGGCGGCTGATCGCTGCAGGCCGGGGCCCGCGCCCCGGCCTGCGCTCGCATCTCCCGAGGGATTCCGGCGCGGCCAGAACGTCGACGACGTCCCTTCAGCGCTTTGCCCCGCCGCGATCTTCCACGGGCTCACCCGTGTCTCCGGCGGACGCATTCTCGCTCCCGGGGCCCTCCGAGATGTAGTCGTCGGTGGCATCCCTCATCGCCATCAGAACCGCCGAGAACTCGGCGAGAAACGCCGGCGAGTGCGCGGCGAGCATCGTGTCGAGGCGCCGCCCGAGAGGCGCGAAGAACTCGTCGGCGAGCCGCTGGACCTCGGATGTCGAGTGCAGGGTCACGACCCGCCGATCCGCCTGTGTGCGGCTCCGGGTGACGTGGCCGACCGCTTCGAGTCGGTTCAGAAGGGTCGAGGTGGCGCCGAAGCTGAGTCCGATCTGTTCGCTCAGTCTCGCCGGCGACAGCGGCGTGCCGCGCTCTTCGGCCCCGAGGATCTCGATCATCGCCGCAGCGTCCGTGGAGTGCAATCCCGCGTATGCGGCGAAGGCTCGAGCGACCTGCGCGTACGACGCGCCATAGGCGCGAAGTGCGTCCGTGACTGAGGGCGAAACCGGGTCCGAAGCATGAGCGGCGTCGTCGTCACCCATGAAGCCCTCCGTTTCGGCATCCTGCGACCGGACTTGCAGGTTATCACTTCATCAAGTTATTCTCCCAAAGAACCATTTCACCGTAAAACTATTTGAGGAGAGACACCATGCCACGATCCGAGAGCGCGCGCCGCTGGGTCGGCTTGATAGCCGTGGCTCTGGGGGTCGCCCTGATCGTCGTGGACACGACGATCGTCAACGTCATCACCCCCTCGGTGATCGACGACCTGGGCATCGACTCGAGCCAGGCGCAGTGGATCCAGGAGTCGTACGCGATCGTCTTCGCCGCGCTGCTCCTCGTCGTCGGACGCATCTCCGATCTGTGGGGGGCGAAGACGGTGTTCCTCGCCGGGGTCGTCGTCTTCGGCCTCACGAGCTTGCTCGCCGGTCTCGCCCCCACGGGAGAGATCCTGGTCCTCGCCCGTTTCCTGCAGGGCATCGGCGCCGCCGCCGTGCTGCCCACCTCGCTCGCCCTGCTCAACGCGATGTTCGTCGGCGCCGCGCGCGGCAAGGCGTTCGCCGTCTGGGGCTCGACGATCGGCGCCGCCACCGCGCTCGGTCCCGTCCTGGGCGGATGGCTCTCCGAGCACGCGTCGTGGCGCTGGGCGTTCGGCATCAACATTCCGCTGACGATCGTCATCGTCGTCATCGGCGCGCTGTTCCTCCTCCAGCCCGGCCGCTCGCATGGCGGCGTCGACGTCATCAGCGCCGCTCTCTCGGTCAGCGGTCTCGGACTGCTCGCGTTCGGGCTCGTCGAGGGTCGCGTCTACGGCTGGATCCTGAGCGAGAACGCCTTCGAGGTGTTCGGCCTCCGCTGGGACTCCGGCCTGTCGCCCGCCTTCGTCGCACTCGTCGCCTCGGCGTTCCTCCTCGCCTCCTTCATCTGGAGGCAGGCACGGCTCAGCCGGCCGGGCAGCCGCCACCAGCCGCTCATGGACACGCGCCTGTTCTCGATCGCGTCCTTCCGCAACGGCAACGTCGCCACCCTGATCATCGGGCTCGGCGAGTTCGGCATCATCGCCGTGCTGCCCCTCTGGCTGCAGTTCACGCTCGGCTACTCGCCCCTGCAGGCGGGCCTCGCCCTCGTCCCGATCGCGATCGGCAGCTTCGTCGCCAGCGGCATCAGCTTCCCCCTCTCGAACCGTGTCAGCGCGCTGGCCTTCGTGCGACTCGGGCTGGTGCTCGAGGTGCTCGGCCTCGCCGGCCTCGGTCTCGTCGCTGCTTTCACCGACGCATCGTGGCTGCTCATCGCGGTCGTCCTCTTCTTCTACGGCGTGGGCGTCGGCTTCGCCACCGCGCAGGTCACCAACGTCGTCCTCGCCGACGTGCCCGCCGAGGAGGGCGGCCAGAGCTCGGGCATCCAGAGCACCTTCCGCCAGCTCGGCTCGGCGCTCGGGATCGCGGCGCTCACGACCGTCTTCTTCTCGACCTTGGGCGGGGGACTGCAGAACAGGCTCGAGGCCAGCGGCTTCGCCCCTGCCGACGCGAAAGGCTTCGCCGATGCCGTGACCGACAGCGCCGGCGCAGCGATCGAGCCGATCGGTCAGGTGCCGGGCCTTGAGAACGTCGCCGACCTGGCACGTCAGGCGATGACGGATGCCGTGGCCTTCGGCTCCTTCCTCGCCGCCGGGTTCTTGGTGGTCGGCGTCATCGCCACCTTCCTGATCCTCTCGCGCCCGGCGGGCGTCGAGGCAGCGCGCGGTGCCGAGCGGCAGGCCGGCGAGCGGTCGGCCTCGGCGACAGCCACGACGGAGGTGGCGCCATGACGCCGCGCCGGCGCGTCCTCATCAGCGGCGCGAGCATCGCGGGGCCGGCGCTGGCCTTCTGGATGGAGCGCGCGGCGTGGGACGTCACCGTCATCGAGCGTGCGCCCGAGCTGCGCGCGGGCGGGCAGAACATCGACATCCGCGGCGCCGGCCGCGAGGTGGTGCGCCGCATGGGAGTCGAAGAGGCGATCCGGGCCCGGAACACGCGTGAGGCAGGAACGCGATTCATCGGGACCCGCGGGCAGACGGTGGCGAGCTTCCCCGCCGGGCGTGACGACACCGGCGGGGCGACGGCCGAGCTCGAGATTCTCCGCGGCGAGTTGTCGCGGGTGTTGTTCGACCTCACCGATGAGCGCGTCGAGTACCGCTTCGGCACCACGATCCGTTCGATCGACGATCGCGGCGCCGGCGCACACGTGACGTTCGACGACGGAACCGACGAGCAGTTCGACCTCGTCGTGGTCGCCGAAGGCATGCGCTCTCGCACACGCCGACTGGTCTTCCCCGGCATCGATCCGATCGTCTCGAAGAACATGTCGACGGCGTACCTGACCATCCCACGCGAGCCCGACGACACCGACTGGTGGCGGTGGTACACCGCCACGGGCGGACGGACTATCACCCTGCGCCCCGACAACCTGGGAACGATCCGCGCCACCCTGTCCTACCCGACCCGCGGCGACGAGCGGGCCGACACAGGCGACGACGACTCCGGTCGTTCGCGAGACGCGCTGCTCAGGCGATTCGCGGATGCCGGGTGGCAAGCGCCTCGCGTGTTGCGCGAGATGGCCCACGCCGAGGAGTTCTATCTCGACAGGGTCGGCCAGGTGCACCTCGACACGTGGCACCGTGGCAGCGTCGCGCTCGTCGGCGACGCCGCCTATTGCGCGTCTCCCCTGAGCGGCATGGGCACGACTCTCTCGCTCGTGGGTGCCTACGTCTTGGCGGGCGAGCTCGGTCGCAGCACTGATGTCGAGACGGCTCTTCAGCGCTACGAGCACATCCTCCGTCCGTTCGTCGAGCGTGCACAGGATCTGCCACCCGGCACACCGCGACTCGCGAATCCCCGCTCTCGCGCCGGACGGGCTCTCTTTCACGGGGTGCTGCGAGCGGCCTCATCGCGCGCCGGACGTCGGCTGACCACGGGCCTGTTCCGCCCTCCCGCCGACGCGTTCACTCTGCCCGACTACGGGTGACCCGCGGGCCCGGTGCGCCGGCCCCTCGGGTCGCGACACCGCGCGTGGCGCGGGTCGCCGCGCACGCCGTGACGCCCTCAGTGACCCGCATCGCGTGAGAGGCGCCCGCGCGGTTCGTTCCCGCGCGGGCGGCTCTCATCGTCCGGCGCCGACCGTTCGGCGCGAGGACGCCGCCTCGAGGAGGACGCTCTGCAGCTGCACGCCGAGAGCCAGGATGCGGGCGTCGTCGAAACGTCGACCCTGCACGGTGACCCCGAGGGGAATGTCCTCCGCGAGGGCCGGGATGGTGACCATCGGCGCACCGAGGATCGTTCCGGGTCCGGTGTGCCGGGTGTAGAGCTCGAAGACCGAGATCTCGCGGTCGCGATGCCGGGTGCTCGCGCCGCCGCCGGACGGCGGGGCCGGCGCCGGCGTCGTGGGGAAGACCAGGGCGTCGACACCGTCGCGGCCCATCGCGGCGCCGACCGGACCGACCTACGTGTCGGTCCCGCTCGACGACTGGGCGCGCCCCGCCGACGAACGGGTCTCGGCGGGGCTCGCGTCGCGTTCGGTGTCGGCGTCGCCGGTGCTGTCGGAGGCCGGCATCGACGACATCATCGCCGCCCTGGATGCCGCGGCCTCCCCCGTGCTGGTGCTCGGACCGGGCGTCGACACCGACGCGGGGTGGGCGGCGACGCTCGCGCTGAGCGAGCGCCGCGGTCTCCCGGTGTGGGTCGCCCCCAGCCCCTCGCGCGCACCGTTTCCCACGCGGCATCCGCACTTCCGCTCCCCCGGCGACGGACGGACGCTACTCGGCACCGGCGATCCTCGACGCGGTCGACAGCGCGAAGCCCGACGACGCCGTGATCGTCCTCGAGTGGACCTCGGCGGACGCCATGTGGGCGCGCCTGACGTTCGATCGCGCCCAGTCGTACTACTTCCCCGCGAACGGCGGTCTCGGCTGGGGACTGCCCGCCGCGATCGGGGTTCAGCTGGCCGACCCCGGCCGCCCGGTGATCGCGCTGATCGGTGACGGGGCGATGCAGTACACCCCGGCGGCGCTGTGGACGGCGGCGCGCTACGGCATCCCCGTCACCTTCGTGATCGCGCAGAACCAGGAGTACGGCGCTCTCCAGCGCTTCTCACGCATCACCCGAACGCCCCGCGGAACGGGAGGGGAGGTGCACCCCCGCGCGGAGCGTGGCCGCGCGAGCCGCCTCAGGTCGAACGACCCCGGTCTCGCTCGCGAGCGGTCACCCGACACAACGCCGTCGACACGCGGCGAGTGGCGGCTCGACGCGCCGAGCGATACGGTGGCGCCGGGGCCGCGCGACGAACCCACGACGACGAACGGGGAACGATGGTCCGGGTTTACGCGAGCACACTCGCCGCCGTTGCGCTGATCGCCGTGCTCACCGGCTGCGGTCCGTCCGCGAACGAGCAGTCGATGCTCACTGCGTGCCAGGAAGCGCGAACGCAGCTCGGTCCGATCGGAGACCTCATCGAGGAGGCCGCCGCGGCCGCCGATCAGGGTCACGACGACGACGAGTCGGAGCGCCGCTTCGCCGAGGAGTTGAAGAAGCGCACGGCCGATCTGGCGCACGACCTGCGAGAACCTCAGGTGTCCGACGCGTTCGGCTCCGTACGGACGGCTCTCGACCGGTTCGCCGACAGCATCACCGCGGCCGATGCGTCCGACGCGTCCGTCGACGCCGCGGTCGACACCGTCGCGTCGTCGGGAACCGACCTGCAGCAGTTGTGCGATATTCCGGCGATCCTGCCGAATCCCTCCCCCGCTCCGCCCGCCTCCTCGGAGTGAGCGCCGGTCCGGGCGGCCACTGCGACGGGCGCGAGCCACGCGCACGACCTCCGCGATCTGCGCATCCTCAGCGGAACCCCGCGCAACCGCTCCGAGGAACCGCGGATCGCTGATCGCGTCCGCAACGATCCTCGCCGGCGCCCCTCAGCGCTGCCGGGCCACCGCCCGCACCAGCCGCGCCGCCGCCGCGAGCAACAGCTCCTCCGACGTGTCGCCGTAGGCGAGGCGCAGGTGCCGGTCGGCATCCGTCCCGGGACCCGAGGGGAAGAACGACCCGCGCTGGTACTCCACGCCCTCGGCGCTCGCGTCGGCGGCGAGGCGGTCGGCGTCCAGGGAGTCGTCGGTCAGGCGCGGCCAGAGGAAGAGACCGCCGTCGGGCACCGTGACGTCGAAGAAGCCGGATGCCGAGAGCGCGTCGGCGAGCGCGTGCGCCCGCGACCGGTACAGCTCCCGCGCCGCCCCCAAGACGCGCGGAAACAGTCCGGTGTCGCTCGTCAGCAGCTCGGCGACCACCGCCTGTACGAAAGTCGACGAGTGCCCGTCCTGGCGGCTGCGGAGGGCGACGGCATCCGGAACGAGGCGCTCGGGCAGCACGACCCAACCCAGCCGCAAGCCGGGGCCGAGGGTCTTGGTGAAGGTGTTGACGTGGATGACGTGGTCGGAGTCGTGGAACGGCGCGAGCGACTCGGGCTCGCCGTGGAAGCGGAGCTCGCGGTAGGGGTCGTCGGCGAACACGACGAAGCCGTACTTCTCGGCGAGGGCGACGAGTTCACGGCGTCGCGCGGTGGGCAGCGACGACTGCGAGGGGTTGTGGAACTCGGGCACGGTGTAGACCGCGGCCGGGCGCGCGCCGCCGCGCAGCTCGGATGCCAGGGCGTCGACGTCGAGCCCGTCGGCTCCGACGCGGATGGGCAGCACACGCGCGTCGGCGAGCTGCAGGCCGCGCAGGAACAGCGGGAAGACGGGGTTGTCGACGGCGACGAGATCGCCACGCTCGAGCACCGTCTGCACGGCGAGCGCGAGACCGTGGAACCCGCCGTTGGTGATGAGCACCCGCTCCACCGCGACGCCCTCGCGCTCGGCGATCCACTTCCGCAGCGCCGGGATCCCCTCGGTGCGCGAGTACTGCAGCGACGGGGCGCCGGGCTGCGCAAGTACGCGCGCGGTCGCCTCGGCCAGCTCGGCGGTCGGCAGCACGGACGGATCCGGGATGCCGCCGAGCAGCTCGATCGCATCGGCGCGGCGATCGCGCAGGGTCTGGTCGCCGAAGCCCTTCGGCGCGGTGAACGCCCCGACGAGCGCGGGACGAGGACGGGGCGGGGAGAGCAGGGTCATCGGGGACTCCGGAGGTCGGGGGACGGGATCGCGTCGACGAGGGCGCGCGTGTACGGCTCTCGCGGGTGCGAGAGCACGTCGGCCACGCGGCCGGCCTCGACGACGCGTCCGTCCTGGAGCACCGACACGGTGTCGGCGATCTGGCGGACGAGGGCGAGGTCGTGCGAGACGAACAGGTAGGTGAGGCCGCGCTCGCGCTGCAGGCGGCGGAGCACGTCGAACACCCCCGCCTGCACGGTGACGTCGAGCGCCGAGGTCGGCTCGTCGAGCACGATGACGTCGGGTTCGAGCACCAGGGCGCGGGCGATCGCGACGCGCTGGCGCTGACCGCCCGACAGCGCGTCGGGACGACGGCGAGCCAGGTGGGGCGGCAGGCCGACGGCATCCAGAGCCTCCGTCACTTTCGCCGACCGGTCAGCGCGGGTGCCGATCCGGTACTGGTCGAGCGGCTCGCGGACGATCCGCCCGACGCTCCACGTGGGGTCGAGAGAGGTGAACGGGTTCTGGTAGACGAGCTGGAGATGGCGACGGATGCCGCGGAGCTCGGCGGCCGTGCGCCGGGCGATCTCCGCGCCGTCGATGAGGATCTGCCCGGCGTCGGGGATCTCGAGCCCCAGGAGCAACCGCACCGTCGTGGTCTTGCCCGAGCCCGACTCCCCCACGAGGGCGTGCGTGGTGCCGGCGGGGATGCGGAAGGAGACGTCGGCCACCGCGGGGCGGGCGGCACCGTCGAAGGACTTCGACACCCCGCGCACCTCGATGCGGGACGAGGTGGTGTCGGTGGTCCACGCATCGACGCCGCGCTCGTCGGCGTCGCGGCGGTAGCGATCCGGGTTCAGCGCGGGCGCGTCGGCCTGCAGCTGCCGCGTGTACGCCGAGACCGGCGCGGCGAAGACCGCCCGGGTGGCACCCGCCTCCTGGATCCGCCCCTCCTTGAGCACCACGATCTCGTCGGTGCGCTCGGCCGCGATCGCGAGGTCGTGCGTGATGAGCAGCAGGCCGATGCCGAGCTCTCCGCGCAGCTCGTCGAGGAGGTCGAGGATGCGCTTCTGGATCGTGACGTCGAGGGCGCTCGTCGGCTCGTCCGCGACGAGCAGCTCGGGGCGCGGCAGCACCGCGAGCCCGATCAGCACGCGCTGGAGCATGCCGCCCGAGAGCTGGTGCGGGTACGAGTCGTACACCCGGACCGGATCGGGCAGACCCACCCGCGCGAAGACGTCGAGGACGGCCGCGCGGCGATCGGGGGCGTCGGTCAGCGCGGCCGCCTCGAGCGCCTGCGAACCGACGGTGCGCACGGGATTGAGGGCGTGCGACGGATCCTGCGGCACGAAACCGATCCGACGCCCGCGGAACGGCCGGAACCGCGCCTCCGACAGGCTCAGCAGCTCCTGCCCGTCGAATGCGACGCGTCCCTGCGCCTTCCCCGTGCCGCGCGGCAGCAACCGCAGGACCGACCGCGCGATCGTCGACTTCCCCGAACCCGACTCGCCGATGAGCGCGAGGCTGCCCCCGCGCGGGATCGCAAAGGAGACGTCGTGCACCACGGGGGTGCGGCCGTACGCGACGGAGAGACCCTCGATACGCAGCAGGGAGGTCTCCGTCAGCGCGTCGGGGAGCAACGGAACGGTGAGGGTCATGACGTCCTCCGGAGCCAGCGGCTGATGCGGTTGATCGAGAGCACGGTCGCCACGGTCACCAGCGCCGGCCACACGACCAGCCACGGCGCCCGCGGGTAGTCCTTGCCCGCCGAGATGAGCAGTCCCCAGTCGGATGCCGGCGGCGGATCGCCGTAGCCGAGGAAGGCGAGCCCCGCGATCACGAGGATCGACAGCCCGAACTGGAGCACCGCGAGCGGGATCAGCGAGCGCGAGGCGTTGGGCAGCACGTGCCGGAAGAGCACGTGCCGGGTCGACCCGCCCTGCAGACGCGCCGCCTCGACGAACACGGAGGAGCGCACGCGCAGCACCTCGGACCGCATGACGCGGGCGAACACCGCCACGGCCGAGACGCCCGTCGCGATCGCGGCGTTGATGGTCTGGAAGCCGAGCGAGCTGACGATCACGACCGCGAGGAGGAACGCCGGGATCGCGAGCAGCACGTCGACGAATCGGGCGAGGACGACGTCGGTCCAGGAGCCGAGGTAGCCGGCGAGCAGGCCGATGAGGCCGCCGACGACCACCCCGATCCCCACCGCGACGAGCGCGCTCGTGACCGACGATTGCGCGCCGAACACGATGCGCGCGAAGAGGTCTCGTCCGAGGTGATCAGTCCCGAGCAGGTGTGCCGCACTCGGCGGTTGCAGCTTGTCGGCGGGCACGCCCTGCGCCGGGTTCTGCGAGGTGAAGAGGGTCGGCGCGAGAGAGAACGCCAGGACCACGGCGACGACCACGAACGACACGAGGACGCTGACCGGGACGGCGAGACGGATGCCGCGAGCCCGGGCGAGCAGTCCCCCCGGCGAAGAACTCGGCGGGACGGGGCTCCCCGTGCGTGCGGCAGCCAGGGTCGTGGCGGTCATACGATGCTCACTTCCTCGCGCAGCAGCGGCGCGGGATCTTCACGGGATTCCGAAGTCGCCACGCGCCCCCGCGCCCCGATCGACACGCGGGGGTCGAGCAACGGGTAGGCGAGGTCGGCGAGGAGGTTCACGACCACGAACACGATCGCCGCGAGCGAGACCACCGCCTGCAGCACCGGGAGGTCCTGGCTGGCGACGGCCTGCTCCACGAGGGTGCCGATGCCGACGCGACCGAAGATCGCCTCGGTGATGAGCGCGCCGCCGAGCAGTTCGCCGACGATCAGCGCGAGCACCGTCACCGTCGGCAGTGACGAGGGCTTGACGAGGTGGCGAGCGAAGAGCGCTCCGTGGCGCAGCCCCCGCGAGCGGGCGACCGCGACGTACTCCTGCCGCGACTCGTGGTCCAGAGAGGCGATCAGCACCTCGGCGAGCTGGGCCGAGACCGGGATGCCGAGTGCCACCGCCGCGAAGAAGGTCCCCCACGGCGTCTCGGTGTCGATCATGCTGAACAGTCCGAGGCCGAAGGCGAAGACGTGGATCAGCAACAGGCCGATCACGAAGTTCGGAACGGACAGGAACAGCGACGGCAGCGAGCGCAGCACGCCCTGGCCGAACCGCTGCGGCAGGAACTGCGTGCCGTAGGCGATCAGAACGGCCAGCACGACGGCGACGAGGAGCGCCACCGCCGCGAGGCTGAGCGTGGACCCCAGCGCATCGAGGACGAGCGTGCTCACGGGTAGGTTCGAGCGCAGCGAGACGCCGAGGTCGCCGACCAGGAACCTCCCGAGCGACGACCCGAGCTGCACCCACCAGGGCTGATCGAGCCCGTAGTACGCCACGATGCGGGCGATGTCGTCTTCGGTGAAGCCGTTGTCCGGGTTGCGCAGGGTGCTCGTGACAGGGTCGCCGGGCAGGATGCTGATCACGACGAACGTGAACAGGTACGCCAGCAGCACGACGACGAGCGCCTGGCCGGTGCGACGCAGTGCGAAGCGGCCGTAGGTGCGGAGCATGCTCTCTCCTTTCGTTCGCGAGGGCTGGGAGGGGTGGATGCCACGCACCCACCCCTCCGCGGACGTCAGCCGTTGAGCCAGGCGTCCAGGTAGTACGCGTAGGCGAGGCCGTTGTAGCTGACGCCGCTGACCTCGGGCGACTGCACGTAGACGCGCTGCACGATCTGCGTGAGGGGCACGAAGTAGCCCTGCTGGAGCACGTAGCCCTGCAGCTCGTCGGCGACCTTCGCGCGGGCGTCACGGTCGGTGGCCGTGGCGATCTTGGTCGAGAGGTCGTTCAGCGTGGCATCCGAGGTCCCGACCTTGAACCAGTCTTCGTCGCCCTTCTTCTGGGAGGTGAGGACACCGGCGACCGTTCCGACGTCGACGAAGCTGCGGGTGATCTCGTTCGCCGGGATCGTGGCGTTGCCGATCACCTTCTGCCCGTACGTCGGCACGTCGTAGGTCTCGAGGTTCACGTCGAACCCGAGGGTCGTGAGTTGCTGGTCGACGAGCTCGTCGACCGACTGCGAGGCCTGCAGGTAGGGGTTGGGGTACAGCGTGAGCGACAGCTTCTGCCCGCCCTTCGTGCGGACACCGTCGGCGCCCTTGGCCCACCCCGCGGCGTCGAGGAGCCCGGCGGCCTTGTCGGGGTCGTAAGCGAAGTCGGCGCTGTGATCGGTCGCCTCGGGCACCGTGCTCTGGAAGAGCGACTCTGCCGCGTTCCAATCGGGGGTGTACACCGTCGAGAGGATCTCGTCGCGGTTGATGCCGTGCTGCACGGCCTGGCGCACCTTGACGTCGTCGAACGGGGCCACAGAGGTGTTCAGCGCGTAGCCGTTGACGAAGCCGAGGTAGCGGGGCGTCTCGACGGTCAGCCCCTCCTCCTTCAGCGCCTCCAGATCCTGGGGGCTGGCGTTGTACGCCACCTGGGCCTGGCCCGACTCGACCGAGGCGGTGCGCAGCGTCGGCTCCGCGACCTGCTTGTACGTGATCGTGTCGAGGTAGGCGGCACCCTCGTGACCGACGGCCTCGGGACCCCAGTTGTAGTCGTCGCGCTTCTTGAGGACGACGCTGTCGCCCTCGGCGACCTTCTCGACGACGAACGGGCCGCTGCCGATGTCCTTCGTGAGGTCGGCCTGCTGGTCGGCGGGCAGGGCGAGGGTGGCCGGCGAGATGAGGATCGAGCCGTGGTACGCCAGGGTCGGGATGAAGCTCAGGGTGGGAGCCGAGAACGACACCTTCACCGTCGTGGCATCCACCGCCTCCGCACCGGCGTAGTTCGCCGACGGGAACAGGCCGATGCGGTTGATGCCCTGGTCGGGGCGCCCCTTGGCCCAGATGTCGATGTTCGCCACGACAGCGGCCGCGTCGAGGGGCGTGCCGTCCGAGAACGTGACGCCCTCCTTGAGGTGCAGGGTGAACTGCGTCTTGTCGGCGTTCTCGTCCCAGCTCTCGGCGATCCAGGGGCTGAGCTTTCCCTCGGCGTCGACGTAGACGAGCTTGTCGGTGAGGTTGCCCCAGATCTGGCCCTGGTAGCTCGAGATGGCGCTGTTGTTGGGGATCCACGTGGCACCGAGCGAGTCGATGAGGAAGACGAGGTCGCCGCCGGGCTTCGGCGTGGAACTCTCGGCCGGGGCGGCGGCGGTTCCGGCGCCGCACCCGCTGAGCAGGACGGCGCCGACGGTGAGCGCAGAGGCGACGCCGAGGAGGCGTCGGAGACGAGTGGTCATGGGGGTCCTTGTGCTGTGGAGAACGGGTTACAGGGCTTTTCCGGGGTTGAACAGTCCGGCCGGGTCGAGCGCGTCCTTGATCGCGAGCTGCGCGATGCGCACGCGCTCGGCGAGCTCCTCGGCGGCGAGGTCGCGTTTGACCGTGCCGATGCCGTGCTCACCGCTGACGGTGCCGCCTACGGCGAGAGCTCGGCGGACCAGGTCATCGGCGGCCTCGTGCAGCACCGCGGGAGCGGCGGCGGGATCGGCGCCGGCGGGGATGGGGAGGGTGATGACGGGATGCAGGTTCCCGTCGCCCGCGTGCGAGACGGCGCTCACGGCGACGCCGTAACGCGCCTCGATGTCGGGGAAGGCGGCGAAGACCTCGGCGATACGCGACTTGGGCACGGCGACATCGCCCCCGACGAACCAGGTTCCCTCGCCCAGGCGACGGCCCGACCGTCGCAGTTCCCAGAGCACTTCGGCATCCGCGTCGCTCTCGACCTGCACGCGAGCCCCCGCGGCCTCGAGCGCGGTCGCGAGCTCGACGGTCTGCTCGTCGATGCCGAAGCCATCGAGTTCGATGAGCAACAGGGCCGCGCCGCGGGCGCGCAACCCGGAGTCGTTGGCGGCGTCGATGCCGTCGAGGGTGGGCTGATCGAGGAACTCGATGACGCTCGGACGCACGCGGGAGGCGGTGATCGCGCCGATCGCCGCCGCTCCCGCCGCGGTGGACTCGAAGAACGCGGTCACCGTGCGACGGGCGACGGGAAGCGGCCGGATGCGGACCGTCGCGCCGACGACGATGCCGAGCACCCCCTCGGACCCGACGAAGAGCGAGACGAGGTCGAGCCCCGTGACCCCCTTGATCGAGCGGTGGCCGATCGAGACGAGGCTGCCGTCGGCGAGGACGACGTCGAGCGCGAGCACCGACTCGCGGGTGACGCCGTACTTCGCGCAGCGGAGGCCGCCGGCGTTGGTCGCGATGTTGCCGCCGATGGTCGAGATCCGCCAGCTCGCGGGGTCGGGAGCGTAGAAGAGGCCGAGCGGGGCGAGGTGTTCGTTGAGCGCCGCGTTGAGGACGCCGGGCTCGACGACCGCGACCTCGTCGGCGGGCGACACCTCGACGATCCGGTTCAGGCGGTCGGTCGAGATGACGAGCTGCTCGGTACTCGCGACCGCTCCGCCGGAGAGCCCGCTGCCCGCCCCGCGGGGCACGACGCTCACGCCGTGACGCGCGGCGAGGAGCACGAGCCGCTGCACCTCGGCGACCGTGGCGGGGAAGGCGACCGCGGGTCCGTCGTCCGAGGCGCTGCCGTCGCGCGGGGCGGTGGCGGCGTCGTGTCCGAACGGTGCGGTCGCGGGCGACGGCTCAAGAACCTCGATCTCGGATGCCTCGGCACGGACGTCATCGAGGAGAGCCGACAGGCCCGTGAACGGGGCGATCGCGGTGGGGGCGCTCATGGGCTGACCTCTCTGAATGGGGACGGGAATCCAGCCGAACGTAGGCGGGCGGACCGGGACGTTCATCTCGGGCGAAACGGGGTGACGCGATGCGTCACGGTCCGTCACGACACGTCACAGGGCGTCACGGTCGCCCGCGGGTGAGGGGTCGGGCGCTAGCGTGCGCTCCGTCGCGGGGTCCCGGTCCCTTCGACAAGCTCAGGGACCTCCGCGGTCGCCGAGCCCGTCGAAGCGACCACGGACACCGACGCCGCTGTAACAATGACGCCTCGCGGCGCTGCGTTACGTGCGCGATTGTGCTGGCGCGGCGCCGACGGCACAGTGGGGCGTCTCGGCGGGATCGGCCCGCCGCGAAGGAGTCCCGATGCCCGACCGCATCCACCTCGCCGTCGCCTTGGACGGCGCCGGCTGGCACCCGGCCGCCTGGCGCGAGACCACGGCCCGGCCCACCGAGCTCACCTCCCCCGCGTACTGGCGCGCCCTCGCCCGCACCGCCGACGGCGCGGGACTGCTCCTCGCGACGATCGAAGACGCGCTGAGCCTGGGCGGGCGATCCTTCGAGCCGGATGCCGAGACCCGGCGCGACCGCGCACGCGGGCGCCTCGACGCGGTGCTGTTGGCGTCGTTCCTGGCCCCTGTCACGCGCCGCCTGGGACTCGTCCCCACCGCGACCACCGCGCACCCCGAACCCTTCCACCTCGCTACGGGCCTCCAGACCCTCGACCACGCGAGCCGTGGGCGCGCCGGCGTCCGGCTGGTCGCGGGCTCGACGCCCCAGGAGCGTGCGAACTTCGGGCGCCGCGCGGACGGACCCACCGGGCTCCCGGCATCCGGTCGCGTCGAAGACGACCCCGCGCTGCTCGCCGCCTTCCGCGAGGCGGGGGAGGTCGCCGAGGTCATCCGGCGGCTGGCCGACTCGTGGGAGGACGACGCGATCGTGCGCGACCTCGCCTTGGGGAAGTTCCTCGACCGGGAGCGCGTGCACAACGTCGACTTCGAGGGCGAGTTCTTCTCGATCACCGGCGCATCGATCGTGCCGCGTTCTCCGCAGGGCCAGCCGCTCATCACCGCTCTCGCGCATCAGAGCGTCCCCTACCGTTTCGCCGCGGAGCACGCGGACCTCGTGTTCGTCACCCCCACGGATGCCGGGGCGGTCGAGGGAATCCTCGACGAACTCGCGAGCGGCGAGCGGGAGGAGCCGCTCCGGGTGTTCGCCGACCTTCTCGTGCTCGTTGAAGAAACGCGCACCGGGGCAGCCGCAGTGTGGAACCGCCTGCAGGACCGGGCGCCGCTCACGACCGACGCCCGCGTGGTCGTGGGCACCGCCGACGACGTCGTGGAAGAGATCCGGGCTCTGGCGGCTCAGGGCGTCGATGGGGTGCGCCTGCGGCCCGCCCGCCTCCCGGCCGACCTCGACGCGATCGCCGACCGAGTCGTGCCGCGCGCGGCGGCCGCCGGCATCCTGTTGCCCGACGACGGGGCGCCCACGCTCCGTGAACGCGTCGGACTCCCCCGTCTCGCCAGCCGCTACGCCCGTCAGGAGGTCGGCGCATGACCCGCCGTCAGATCCACCTCGCCGCGCACTTCCCGGGTGTGAACAACACCACCGTCTGGACCGACCCGAGCGCGGGCAGTCAGATCGACTTCTCATCGTTCGAGTACTTCGCCCGCACGGCCGAGCGGGGATTCTTCGACTACCTGTTCCTGGCCGAAGGACTGCGGCTGCGCGAGCACCGCGGGCAGCTGCACGACCTCGACGTCGCCGGGCGTCCGAACACCCTCGCGATCCTCACCGCGCTGGCCGCGGTGACCGAGCACATCGGCCTGGTCGGCACGCTCAACACGACGTTCAACGAGCCGTACGAACTCGCCCGCCAGCTCGGCACGCTCGACCTGCTCTCGAACGGCCGCGCCGGATGGAACGCGGTGACGAGCGCCGACGCGTTCCACGGCGCGAACTTCCGCCGCGGCGGCTACCTCGATCACGCCGACCGCTACGTGCGGGCGTCGGAGTTCGCGGCACTGTCGAAGGCGCTCTGGTCGTCGTGGCGCGACGATGCGATCGTGGCGGATGCCGAGACCGGGGCGTTCCTCCGAGACGATGCCATCGCGCGGGTGCGGCACGAGTCCCGTCTGTTCGACGTCGACGCGGTGTTCGACGTCCCGCGGTCGCCTCAGGGACGGCCCGTGATCGTCCAGGCCGGAGACTCCCCCGACGGCCGCGATTTCGCCACGGACCACGCCGACGTGATCTTCTCGCTGCACACCGAGTTCGCCGACGCGCAGCAGTTCTACCGCGACGTGAAGGGGCGGCTCGCCGCCCGTGGTCGGGACGAGGACTCGCTCAAGATCCTGCCCGCGGCGACCTTCGTTCTGGGCGACACGGCGGAGGAGGCGCGCGAGCGCTCGCGGGAGATCGCCCTGGCGCAGGTGCGTCCGCAGACCGCGATCACCTACCTCGAGCAGATCTGGAACCGCGACCTCAGCGGCTACGATCCCGAGGGTCCGCTCCCCGACGTCGAGCCCGACACCGGCGTCGAGACCGCGCAGGGCTTCGCCGGTCGCCACGCGGCGATCCGCGCCCGCGTCGGGCAGCTGCGCGAACAGGCCGCCGCTGAGAACCTCAGCATCCGCGAGCTCGTCATCCGTCTGACCGCGAAGCACACCTTCGTCGGGACGCCGGAGCACGTGGCATCCGAGATCGACCGGTATGTCCAGGAACGCGCGACCGACGGGTTCACCGTCGTCGGACACGTCACCCCGCACGGCCTCGACGCCTTCACCGACCGGGTCGTGCCGCTGCTGCAGGAGCGCGGCTCGTATCGCCGCTCGTACGACGAGGGAGCGACGCTGCACGATCTGCTGGGGCTGCCTCCGGTCGATGCGTCGCCGGCGGCGGACGCGGCGCTCGCTCCCATCCCGGCCGCGTCGCGATGAGCGACCGGGCGACGCGGCTCGTCATCGTCGGCGCGGGTCCCCGCGCCGTGATGCTCGTCGAGCGTCTGCTCGCCCGACGCACGCGCTCCCCCCACCCGCGCCTGCACGTCACCCTCGTCGACCCGCACCCGCCGGGGGCCGGGCGCATCTGGCGGCGCGAGCAGTCGCCCCTGCTCAAGCTCAATTCGATGGCGCGCGACGTCACCGTCTTCACCGACGAGACGTGCACGATCGCGGGCCCCGTCCGCTCGGGGCCGTCGCTGATCGAGTGGGCCGAGCGGGTACGCGCCGGGTCCCTCCCCGACGTCCAGATCGACGATCCCGACCTGGAGGCCGAACTCCGCGCGCTCCGCGGCGACAGCTTCCCCACGCGCCGACTGCAGAGCGTGTACCTCGACTGGTTCTGGCGGCGGACCGTCGCGATCGCGCCCCCGGGCGTCGACGTGCACTGGCATCAGGGCGCGGTGCAGTGGGTCGACGACACGGCCGAGGGGTACGAGGTCGCGGTAGCCGATGGCATCCGCCTTCCCGCCGAGATCGTCGTCTACGCGCTCGGCCACAACGGACGTGAGCCGGACGGGGAGACCCTCGCGCTGATCGCCGCGGCCGCCGACGCTGGCCTGACGTACGTTCCGCCGTCGTTCACCGCCGACGCCGACCTCTCGGCGCTCGCTGCGGGCGACGACGTCATCGTGCGCGGTATGGGGCTGGCCGCGGTGGATGCCATCGTGTTGCTGGCCGAAGGACGCGGCGGCCGCTTCTCGCGGACGCCGGACGGCACCCTGCGGTACAGCCCCTCGGGGCGGGAACCGCGCCTGCACCTCGGGTCGCGGCGCGGCGTGCCGTACCGCTCGAAGGTGTCGTCGGAGCTTCGGGGCGACCCGCCCGCGCGCGAGGTCCTGACCCCCTCGGTGGTCGCGGAGCTGCTCGCGCGGCCGGGCACGATCGACTTCCTCGACGACGTGTGGCCGTTGATCGCCCGGGAGCTCGTATGGGGGCACTACCGCGAGCTGTTCACCGGACACCCCGCACGGGTTCGCGCCCCGTGGGAGGTGTTCCGCGAGACGCTGCGTGTGGTCGACGGCGACACGGCGGCCCTCCGACGGGCGGTCGCCGAGGTCGTCCCCGATCCGCTGGACCGTTTCGACGTGCCCGCGCTCGACGTCCCGCTCGGCGACGAGACCTTCACCGACGCGGCGGAGGTGCATCGCCGCATCCGACGACACATCGCCGACGACCTGCACCTGCGCACCGCCCCCGAGCGGAGCACCGCCCAAGCCCTCTTCCTCACGATCCTCTCGTCGTTCCTCGCGCTCTCGGACATCCCCGTCGAGCGGTGGAGTGCGCGGTCACGAGCCGTCGACCTGCCGGTGACCTGGCACACGTTCTTCAGCTACGTGGCGTCGGGGCCGCCCGCGCACCGCCTGGAAGAGATCGGGGCTCTCGCGGATGCCGGGGTCGTGCGGTTCCTCGGCCCCGAGGTCGCGGTGCGGGTGGTGGAGGGGCGGTTCGTGGCATCCTCCCCCCGTGTTCCCGGCGAGGTCCGCGCGGGAGCGCTCGTCGACGCGTGGCTCCCGGGCTCGGGCGCGGCGGCGAGCGACAACCCCGCGCTCCGCGAACTCGCGACGCGGCACGGCCGCGAGGTGCACGTCAGCGACGAGACCTTCACGGGCTCGCTCGGGCGCATCGAGACCGACGCCGACGGGCGGGTGCTCTCGCGTGACGGCGTTGCGCACGCGACGCTGTTCGCGATCGGCCCCTTCACCGCGGGCATGGAAGCAGGCGCCTTCACCCGCCCCCGCTCGAACGCCCTCTCGCTGCGCATCACCGACCGGATCGCGGGAGCGGTGTCGGAGGCGGTGGCGGTCGTGTCCGAGCGCCGCTGGGCGTACCCGCACTGACGCCGCGCGCGTCCCTCACGTGTGTGAGCGCGCGACACCCCGGGCCCACCACCCCCGTGTCACGCGGGTGGGCGCTCCCCCGGTTCGGGCCGCACCGCCAAACTCCGGGCCCACCATCCCCGTGTCACGCGGGTGGGCGCTCCCCCGGTTCGGCGCCGTACCGCCATTGAGTGTCCACAACACCCGGACGAGAAGTTTCCGCGTCCGGGTTTCTTGGACACCCAACGTAGCTAGCGAGCGCGGGGCGAGCACGCGAGGCGAGCGCGCGCGGGGCGCACGCACGCGGCACGACCCTCAGGCGCGCGAGCGCGACAGCACCGCGGCGAGATGCTCGACCAGCGGGTGCGACGCCGTCGCGTCCACACCGAAGAACTCCTCGTCGACGTCCTCCACAGCGCGATTCGCCGTGCGCGCCAGTTCACGCCCGGCGGCCGTGGCCCGGACGCGGACGGCGCGGCGGTCGGTGGCATCCTGTTGCCGCTCGACGAGACCCCGGTCGGCGAGCGCGCGGATCACCTGCGACACCATCATCGGATCGGCGCCGGCGCGCTGGCTCAGCGCCGCCTGGGTCATGCCCTCGTCGGAATCGGCGAAGGTCAGCACCGCGAGCAGAACGAACTGCACGTGCGTCACCTCGTGCGGTGCGAGCGCCCGGCGGATGGCGGCCTGCCACCGGTTCGTCACCTGCCACAGGAGGAATCCCGGGCTCGCATCGCCCGAGGCGAATCGGCTGTCGAGGGGAGTCGTCATGCCTCGATCATCGCGCGTGCACGGCCTCGACCAGCGCGACGAGCCGGTCGAGGTCGGCGGGCACCGAGCGTTCGAACCCGGCGAACGCGGTGCGCGCCCACAGCCACGACAGCGGTCCCTCGAGCGTCACGAGCACGGTCAGGCGTGACCCGCCCGGGGTCGGCTCGACCTCGTGCCGGAAAGTGAGGCGGGCTCCCGGCATCCGGCTGACGTCGGTGTAGACCCGGTCGGGCTCGAGTTCGGAGATCTCGAAGGCCGTGCGCGGACCGCCGACGGGCTTCAGGATGCCACGGGCTCCCCGCCGCACCTCACCCTCGACGCGCGCCCAATCGGTGTCGGGCGACCACTCGCGCCACGAGTCGTGATCGACCCAGCGCGCGTAGAACGCCGAGGGCGAGGCGGATGATTCACGGGTGACGGAGGCAAGTGTTCTCATGCGTTTAGTATGCGCGCATACTAAACGCATGCACAAGCCTCTTCACACGGTCGCACCTCCGCGTGAGCGTCCAAGACATCCGGAAGAATTCTGGAAACGTCCGGGTGTCTTGGACACTCAGCGCTCGACACCCGGCGGGAGACGCGGGATGTCAGCGCAGCCGCCGCGCGACCTCCGCCATCGCCTCGGCGAACGACTCCTCGGCGCCCTCGCGGCCGCCGGAGAGGTTCACGCCCACGACCCCGGGGAGCGCGAGCATCTCCTCGGCGAGCGCGACCGCGAGGGCGATGCCCTCCGCGCGGGGGTCCGCGGCGCCGCGGACGCGCGAGAGGAACCCGTCCGGCAGCACGAGCGTCGTGAACGACTCGAGCAGGGCAGCCGAGGCGTGATCCACGACCACCGGGATGCAGGGGATGAACGCCGTCGGCGCACCCACCTCGTCGATGAACCTCCGCACGGGGGCCGCCCCGCCCGCGTGATTGACGAAGCAGACGTCGGCTCCGGCCCGCAGCTTCTCGCGGAGCCGCGCAGCCCGGCGCTCCACGGGTGGGGCCGCCGGCGAAGCCGCGACGGACACGACGTGCCCCGCGGCCCGCGCGAGCGCCGCCGCCTCGGTCGAGTCGAGGTCGAAGACGGGGGCAGCATCGGGGCGGTGGCCCGTGCGGGTGTGGTCACCCGTGACGCAGTGCACCCCCGCCACCCCCTCCACGGCGAGGGCCGCGAGCTCGCCCTCGATGGCCACGCGGTTGCGGTCGCGCATGTTCAGCCCGGTCCACACGCGCAATCCGCGCCGGTGCAGCAGGTGTGCGCGGTACGCGGGTGGGAACTGCACGCGGGCGCTTCCCGCGTCGCCGGCGAGGACGGCATCCACCTCCCCCGCGAGGACGGCGGCGCAGGCGTCGATGGATGCCACACTCAGCGCTCGCGCCGGCAGATCCGCCACGACCCACGGGCGCGTGCCGAGGGAGGCCAGGGTGTCGGCCGCGGCCGCGGTGCGCAGACCCGACGCGGGCACCGACGACCGGTCGACCCCCGTCCACGGCACCGTCGGACGGTGCAGGAAGGCGCAGCGGTGGGTGGCGTCGATCTCGCACGATCCGTCGAACCCGACGCCCCCGCAGGGGCCGTACTCCATGCGCTTGGGGCACGCGTCGATGAGGGGCAGCGAGGTCATGGCCGGAGTGTACGGAGCGTGTGTTTCGACAAATGTTCGTGGTGGCAACATCACCGAAATGCGGGCTGCCTACGCTCGGCTCTACCGCAGCTCCCGGGAGGACCCATGATCACGGCCGGCACCACGTTCGGTTCCGACGTCGACGCCACCGACGCGCTCGTGGCCGACCCGCTCGCGCTCATGGTGCAGTGGCTCCCCGCGCACGACAGCGAGCTGCGCCCCCTCGCCGCCCTCTCGACCATCGGGCTCGACGGCATCCCGTCGCTCCGACACGTCCTCATCAGCGACAGGGATGCCGCCGGCCTGACGTTCCACACCGACGAGGCGAGCGCGAAGGTCGCGGAGATCGCCGCGAACCCCGTGGCCGCGATGGCCGTGGCGTGGCCCGAGCTCGGCCGCCAGCTCGTCGTGCGCGGCATCGTCGAGCGCGTGACGTCGGCGGAGGCGGCGAAGGTCTACGCCCAGCGGTCGCGGTACCTGCAACTCCTGGCGTGGCTGAACACGCGTGAGAACGCGCAGCTCGACGCCTCGGCCCGCCAGCACCTGTGGGCCGAGTTCGACGCGGCCCACCCCTCGCTCGACCCGCCCGCGCGATGGACGGGGTTCCGCCTGCGTCCCCTGACGCTGACCTTCTGGCGCGGGGACCCGATCGGACAGAGCACGCGCCAGCACTACACGCTCGCCGACGGCCGCTGGTCGGGGCAGATCCTGGCGGGCTGACATGGACATCACCACGGTCACCTCCTTCCGCTCCGCCCGCACGCGCGCCGATCTCGCACTCGCTCCGGGCGAGGTCGTCATGGCCGGCGGCACCTGGCTCATGAGCGAGCCGCAGCCGACGACGACCGGCTTCGTCGACCTCACGACCCTCGCGTGGCCCGATCTCGAGGTCACCGACGCGGGCCTGCGCATCGGCGCCACGTGCACCATCGCGCGGCTGCTCGCGTGGGCCGAGAGGGAGGCCCCTTCCGAGTGGACCTCTCTCGCCCTCGCCCGCCCGTCCGCCGACGCACTCCTGGCCTCGTTCAAGATCTGGAACACCGCGACCGTCGGCGGCAACGTCTGCCAGGCGTTCGCCGCGGGCGCGATGATCGCGATGCTCTCGACCCTGGATGCCACGGCCCTCATCTGGACGCCCGACGGCGGTGAGCGCGAAATCGCCGTCGCCGACCTCGTGATCGACAACCAGGCGACCTCGCTCGCTCCGGGAGAGGTCGTGCGGGCGCTCGACGTCCCCGCGCACGCCCTGCGCTCGCGCGTCGGTCTGCAGAAGATCGCGCTCGCGGAGCTGGGCCGCTCCGGCGCGGTGGTCACCGCGCGCGTCGACCCGCACGGCGCGGCGGTGTTCGTCGTGACCGCGGCGGTGCGGCGTCCCCGCGTCCTGAGGTTCGCCCGCATCCCGGGCGCCGGGGAGCTTCGGGATGCCATCGCCGCCGCACCCGACTTCTACACCGACCCGCTGGGCAGTGCGGACTGGCGGCGCGGCGTGAGCGTCGTACTCGCCGAGCGGTTGCGCGCGGGCTTCGCGCGCGAACTCGCGGAGGGCGCCGCGTGAGGTGCGTTCCCCGGAGCAACGGCCGGGAGGACGTTTCGTGAGGTTCGAGGTCAACGGGGTGCCGGTCGACGCGGAACCCCGCCCGGGTCAGAGCGCCCGGACGCTGCTCCGAGAGACGGGCCACGTCGAGGTGAAGAAGGGCTGCGACGCGGGTGACTGCGGCGCGTGCTCGGTGCTCCTCGACGGAGAGCCGACGCACTCGTGCATCATCCCGGCGATGCGGCTCGAGGGTCGCGCCCTCACGACGGCGGCGGGTCTCGCCCCCGGCGACGACCTGCATCCGGTGCAGGAGGCGATCGCGTCCGGCTTCGGCTTCCAGTGCGGCTTCTGCACTCCCGGGATGAGCGTCACCGCGGCGACGCTGACCGCGGACGACCTGCCCGACCTCGACCGCCGCATGAAGGGCAACCTCTGTCGGTGCACCGGCTACCGCCCGATCCGCGAGGCGATCCGCTCCTCGGTGCTGGGCCCGGTGCGTGAGACGGGTGCCATCTCGGACGCCGAGGGCCCCGCGGCGGGGTGCGGCTCGGCCTGCGCCGGACACGATGGCGAGGGCGCGGCATCCGGGCCCCGCCCGGAAGGCGGCCGAGTCGGTGCCTCCGCCGTCCCCGAGGCCGCCCGGCGGATCGTGCAGGGACGCGAGCCCTTCACGTTCGACGAGCCCGTGCCCGGCGGCCCCCCGCTCGTGCTGCGCGTCGTCACCTCGCCCCACGCCCACGCGCGCGTGCGGTCCATCGACACCGACGCGGCCCTCGCGATCCCCGGTGTCGTCGCCGTGTTCACGCACGAGGACGTCCCCGAGACCCGCTATTCCACCGGCCGGCACGAGCACCGCACCGACGACCCCGACGACACGCGGATGCTCGACGATGTCGTCCGCCACGTCGGGCAGAGGGTCGTCGCCGTCGTCGGCGAGACGGCGCAGGCCGCGGATGCCGGCTGCCGCGCGGTCCGCATCGACTACGACGTGCTGCCCGCCGTGTTCGACCCCGAAGAGGCCCGGCGCCCCGGTGCCCCGCTGCTGCATCCCGACCGCACCCCGGAGGAGCGCGTCATGGAGGCGGGCCGCAACGTGGTCGCCGGCTTCCACACCGGTCACGGCGGCGACATCGACGCAGCCATCGCCGCGAGCCACACCACGGTCACGGGCGAGTGGACCTCGTCGCGGGTCACCCACGCGGCGCTCGAGACGCACGGGGCCGTCGGGTGGCTCGACGACGACGGTCGGCTCGTCATCCGCTCATCGACGCAGGTCCCCTTCCTCGTCCGCAACGAGCTCGCGCACATCCTTGAGGTCTCTCCCGGCCGCATCCGCGTCTACGCCACCCGTGTCGGCGGCGGCTTCGGCGGGAAGCAGGAACTCTTCACCGAAGACCTCACGGCCCTCGCCGTTCTGAAGCTCGGGCGCCCGGTGGCCTACGAGTTCTCGCGCACCGATCAGTTCGTGCGCGCGTCGCTGCGGCATCCGATGCGCGTCCGCGTGACCCTCGGGTCGGATGCCGACGGCGTGCTCACCGCGATGAAGGTCGACGTGCTGAGCGACACCGGCGCTTACGGCAACCACGCGATCGGGGTGCTGTTCCACTCGTGCGCCGAGTCGACGACGCTCTATCGGGTACCGGTGAAGTGGATCGACGCCGAAGCGGTCTACACGAACAACCCGCCGTCGGGGGCGTTCCGCGGGTACGGCCTCGGGCAGGTGGTGTTCGGCGTGGAATCGGCGCTCGACGCCCTCGCGGTCGAGCTCGACATGGACCCCTTCGACCTGCGCCGCATCAATGCCGTGCGCGAGGGGGACCCGCTGCACCCCGACGACGACGAGAAGTACGAGGAAGACCTGATCTGGGGCAGTTACGGCCTCGACCAGTGCCTCGATCTCGCGCAGGACGCCCTCGCGCGCGGCAACGGGGTGGAGGCCCCGCCCGGCTGGCTGGTCGGCGAGGGGATGGCGGCCGCGATGATCGCGACGATGGCCCCGCGCGGGCACATCGCGCACACGACCGCGACCCTGCGACCGGATGGCACGTATCTCTTGCGCGTCGGCACCGCCGAGTTCGGCAACGGCACCTCGACCGTGCACCGGCAGATCGCGGCGACCGTGCTCGACGCCGCGCCCGAACGCCTCGAGCTCTGGGCCGCCGACACCGACGCGGTCCGCCACGACACGGGCGCCTTCGCCTCGGCGGGGACGGTCGTCGCGGGCAAGGCGCTGTTCGGGGCGTGCACGGTGCTGCGGCGACGGATGGTCGAGATCGCCACGGAGCTGGCGGGTGGGGATGCCGCGCCCGGAGGGGTGGATGTCGAGCTCGTGGCATCCGGGGTCCGTGTGGGCGGGACGATCGTGTCGTGGGCGCGGATCATCGCGGCGGCCCCCGCGGACTTCCGCGACGGCGACGGCCTGACCGCCGACGGTGCGGAGTTCGGCGACCTCCGCTCGCTCGCCTTCAACGTGCACGCCGCGCGCGTGGCGGTGGACCCCGAGACGGGGACCGTGAAGGTGCTGCAGTCGATCCAGTCGGCCGATGCCGGTGTCGTGATCAACCCCGCGCAGTGTCGCGGGCAGATCGAGGGCGGCGTGGCCCAGGCACTGGGCGGAGCGCTGTACGAGGAGGTGCTCGTCGAGGACGGGGTGGTGCAGAACCCCGTGTTCCGCACGTACCGCGTGCCGCAGTTCGCCGACGTCGTCGACACCGAGGTGTACTTCGCCGAGACGGATGACTCCCTCGGCCCGTTCGGCGCGAAGTCGATGAGCGAGTCGCCGTACAACCCCGTCGGCGCGGCGATCGGCAACGCCGTCTCGCGTGCTGTGGGGCGTCGCGGGTACACGCTGCCGTTCTCGCGGGATCGCGTGTGGAGGTTGGCCGGCGGGGGCGACTGACCGGGCGCGTCGGTGCGGCGAGGCCCGGGGGCGAGGCGGGGTGGCGGCGGGGGTGGACCCTCGTCCCACTTATGGCCGGTGCATGTCCCACATATGGCTACCCAGCGGTAGCTCGACCGACCAAAAGTGGGACATGGGCTCGGCCCGGGCTCAGCCCTCCAGCGGCACGGCCGTCCCCGACACCCGGATGCCGCCGGTCCCCGGCACTTCGACCTCGAGCACGCTCGGCCGCCCGATGTGCCGCCCCTGCCGGACGGTGAAGCCGAACGGCGCCGGAATGCCGACGCGGTCGCGCAGGTATGCGCCGAGGGAGGCCGCGGCGGAGCCCGTCGCCGGGTCCTCGGTGATGTCGCCGACCGGGAAGAGGTTTCGCGCCTCGACGACAAGGCCGTCCGTGATCTCACCATCGACGTGCACGACGATGACGGTGCCCTTCCATCCGCGCTCGTCCATCAGGGTCCGCAGCGCCGCCGGGTCGAATCCGAGGGTGTCGAATCGGCGGAGCGATGTGATCGCGACCACCGGGTGCAGGTTGCCGGCGAAGGCCTGCGCCAGTGGCATCCGGTCGTCCAGCTCGTCTCGGGTCAGGTCGAGGAGATCCAGCAGTCGGTCGGCGACGGAGTCTTCGAGGTCGACGACATGCGGCTCGACGCTGGTGAATCCCGCGACGATCCGCCCCTCATCGAACGCCGTGACGACCTCGACCGGTCCCGCCGCGGTGTCGAACGTGAACGTGCCAGGTCCCTCGGACTCGGCGAGCGCCACGGCGGTCGCGATCGTGGCATGTCCGCAGAACGGCACCTCGGCGCCGGGCGAGAAGTACCGCACGCGCATCCGGCGGCCGTCCCGCGCCGTCACGAACGCCGTCTCGGGATGCCCCAGGTCGGTGGCGATGCGCTGCATGCGCGCGTCGTCGAGGGCCTCGGCATCCAGGACCACTCCCGCGGGATTGCCCCCACCGGGGCTTTCCGCGAAGGCGAGCAGCTGCAGGATGCCAGGGGTCGGGGTCATGGAACGATTCTCGCGCGAGAGTACCGGCCACCGCGCGGGCCGATCACGGGTGAGTGGATCGATCGGCGCGCCTTCCCCGTGCGGAACGGGGCGCTGGGCAGAGCCGCCATGATGGGAGCGTGCGTATCGTCGGGGGAATCGTTCTGGTCGTCGTGGCGGTGTTCGTCGGACTGTTCGGGGCATTGATGCTCGGTGCCTCGGGGCTGAGCTGGGCCGGTCCGGGGTTGACGGTGATCCCGTACTCCGACTCCGACGATGGGGAGCGGGCGATCGGGATCGGCATGGGGGTCGTCGCCCTGGGCGTGTGGGCGCTGCTGACCCTGGCGGGCTTCTTCGTCGCACGCGGGCGGACCCGCACCCGATCGTCACGGGTGGTCGCGGGCGTCCTCGTCGCGGTCAGTGTCGTCGTCGTGCTGGGGGCCACGATCTTCGTGACCTCGACTCCGCCGCCGGTGGTCGAGAACCCGCCGCCGTGGAACCGGGCCTGAGGCGCTCTTCGCCCGGTGCTCAGCGCGGCTCCGCCCCCAGGTGCAGCACCGCCTCGGCCAGCGCGCGGATCCCCGCCGCCACGTCGGCTCCCGCCACCGCCTCGTCGGGATGGTGGCTGATGCCGTCGGGGTTGCGGAGGAAGAGCATCCCGACCTCGGTGATCGCGCCGATCGACATCGCGTCGTGCCCGGCGCGGCTGAAGAGGGTCGGGGCCTCGCCGCCGATCCCGGCCCGGATGACGTCTTGCAGGAGCGGCGCGCAGAACACAGCCGGAGCGCTGTGCACCTCGCGCGCGCGCCACCGCAGGCCGCGTCGGCCCGTGATGGCATCCAGGTCCCGGGTGATCTCCTCCCACGTGTGATCGCGGGTCGCGTCGAACTCGCCGCGCAGGTCGAGCGAGAAGTGCGCTTCACCCGGTACGACGTTGACCGCGCCCGGGAAGGCCTCGAGCTGCCCGACCGTGCCGATGATGTGGTGCTCACCGCGGCAGATCCGTTCGACCGCGAGGGCCGCTTCGCTCGCCCCGAGCAGGGCATCGCGGCGCATGTCGTAGGGCGTCCCACCCGCGTGCCGGGCTTCGCCCTCGACGACGAGCTGGAACCGCCGCGCCGACGCGATCGATGACACCGCGGCGAGAGCCTGTCCGCTGCGATCGAGCTCCGGCCCCTGCTCGATGTGCGCTTCGAGGTAGGCGACGAGGTGCTCGGGTCGCCGCGCAGCTTCACCGATGCGCCCGGGATCGAGGCCGAACTCGCGGAACGCCTCGCGCAGCGTCGAACCGTCGGCATCCGTCAGGTCCCACCAGGCGTCGTCCCACTGCCCCGCCACGGCCGAGGAGCCGAGGAGCGCCTTGCCGAATCGCGTGCCCTCCTCGTCGCTGAAGGCGATGACCTCGAGCGCGAACGGGAAGGGACTGGATGCCGTGCCCGCGTCGTCGACGCGACGGATCAGCCGCACCACCTCGAGCGCCATCAGCACCCCGACGATGCCGTCGAAGCGCCCCGCGTCGGGGACGGTGTCGAGGTGAGAGCCCAACAGGAGCGCGGGGGCGTCGGGGGCACCCGCGGGGGCGAGGCGTCCGACCTGATTGCCCGCGGCGTCTTGCCGTGTCGTCATGCCGAGCTCGCGCATCCACTCGGCGGCGAGACGGTTCACCCGCGCGTGCTCGGGAGAGAGGTACACGCGCGTGATGCTGCCCGGAGTCGCGGTCACCCGCGCGAGCTCCTCACAGCGGCCCATGACGCGGCGGGCCGCCGAGATCACGCGCTCGGGCGCGACGTCGAGGCGCGTGGCGGCGGTCATCCCTGGGCTCCTCGGACCGGTGCGCCGTGACTCGTCGCGCAAGCACGGCCCTCTGGCCGCCCGAAGGAGCGGTGCCGGAGATCAGCGACGTCGGCGGCGTCGAGGGCGAGAGGCGTCACGACCGCGCCGCCGCGTACACGCCCTGCGCGGCCTCGACCCCGCCGCCGGCCGGCACTGCGGCGCCGTGGCGGCGCAGCACCGCCTCCAGGGCGGCGAGCGTGGTGAGCACGGCGTCGGTGCGAGCGTTGTATCCCATCGTGCCGATGCGCCACACGCGACCGTGCAGCGGGCCGAACGAGGTGCCGATCTCGATGCCGAAGTCGCTCAGCAGCTCGCTTCGCACGGCGTCGCCCACGACGGCATCCGGAATCTCGACGGCGACGACGTTCGTCATCTTGTGCGCGACGTCGCCGAAGACGGTCAAGCCGAGGCCCTCGACGCCCGCGAGCATCGCGTCGCCGTGCAGCTGGTGGCGGTCGATCACGGCATCCCGGCCCTCGAGAAGCAGCACGCGCGCGCACTCGCGCGCGCCGTAGAGCATCGTGGTCGCCTCGGTGTGGTGGTTGAGGCGGCGCGGTCCCCAGTAGTCGAGGATCATCGCGAGGTCGAAGTAGTTCGAGCGGATGAAGTCGGATGCCACGGCATCGCCCTCCTCGCGGATGCCGGCCTCGACACGGGCGCGCGAGCGCACCACCTCGACGGCGCGCTCCGACAGGCTGATCGGTGCCGAGCCCGAGGGACCGCCGAGGCACTTCTGCAGGCCCGCGGTCGCGGCATCCAGGCCCCAGGCATCCATCTCGAAGGCGTTGCCGCCGAGCGAGGCGGTGGCGTCGGTGTAGAACAGGGCGCCATGCGCGCGGCAGATCTCTCCGATCTCATCGAGCGGCTGGAGCATGGTGGTCGAGGTGTCGCCCTGCACGCACGCGACGAGGTGCGGCTTGACCCGCTCGATCGCCTCGCGGATCGTCGACACCGGGAACACTTCGCCCCACGGCACCTCGATCGTGTGCACCTCGGCGAGCGCACGCTCGGCGATCTCGGAGAGGAGGTGCCCGAAGCGACCGAAGACGGGGACGAGCACACGATCCCCGGGGCGCACGAGCGAGATCATCGCGGCCTCGATCCCCGCGCGGCTCGTGCCGTCGATCAGGAGGGTCGCGTCGTTGTCGGTCGCCCACACCTGGCGGTACAGCTCTTGGGTCTCGGTCATGGTCGCCGTCATGAACGGGTCGTACTGCCCGACGAGCGGCGCGCCCATCGCGCGAAGCACGCTCGGGTACGCCGAGATGGGGCCGGGGCCCATGAGGAGCCGGGCGGGCGGGTCGATGGGGCCGGGGAGGTGGGACATCAGAACTCCGTGGTGCGGGGGTGGGTGAAGCGGCGGGGCGAGCGGGAGGGAGTGATCATCGGAGCCCTCCCTCGACGAGGGCTGCGAGGCGGCGAGCCAGGCGGACGAGCGCGATGTCCGTGCCCGCCCGCGAGACGAGGCAGAGCCCGACCGGAGCGCCGTCGACGGTGAGGAGGGGCACCGAGATCGAGGGCAGTCCCGCGATCGCGGCGGGCGCCGTCATGCGCAGGGTCGCCGCGCGAACGGCGTCGACGTCGGCCGTGCGCTGGGGTGCCGGACCCGGAACCGTCGGGAAGATCAGCACGGCCCCGTCGACGAGCTCGGCCAGGTGCGCGGCGATCGGCTCGAGGTCCTGTCGCGCGGCCGCTTCGTCGGCGGCGGTGATGCGCGAGGCGACGGAGAAGCGCTCGGCGACGGCTGGTCCCACCGCCCCGGGGTGCGCGGCCAGCCACTCGCCGTTGTTGCGCCAGGCCTCGGCGCCCTGCACCGTGCGGAACGCCGTAAAGGCGGCATCCAGGTCTCCCGTGTGGACGGCGCGGAAGGGCGGCGGATCGTCGGATGCCGCGAGCGCGGCCAGCAGCTTCGAGAACGCCTCGCGGGTCGCGGGCTCCACGCACTCGAGGATCTCTTCGGGCACGAGGAAACGCCACGGCAGGTCGTCGCCCGAGGCCCCGTAGACGTTCTCGGTCGTCGACGACCCGTCGTAGCTCAGGCACCAGTCCGCCACGCGCTGCAGGGTGTCGCCGTCGCGGGCGAGCCACCCGATCGTGTCGAAGGACTGCGCCAGCGGCAGCATGCCCTGCCGCGGCACGAGATCGTGGGTGGTGCGGAGGCCCCAGAGCCCCTGGTACGACGCGGGCACGCGGATGGATCCCGCGGTGTCGGTGGCGAGGCCGATGTCGGCGTGCCCCGCGGCGACGGCGGACGCCGGGCCGCTCGAGGATCCACCCGGGAGCGCGCCCACGACCGCGCCGTTCGGCGGGGTGCCGTAGTGCACGTTGTCGCCGGCGATCGAGTACGCGAACTCGTCGGTGCGAGCGATACCCCGCAGCGACGCGCCGGCCCGCAGCAGGTCGGCGACGGCGGGGGCGGTGACCTTCTCCGGTCGCGCTTCTTCGAGGAAAGCCGGGTTGCCCGCCCCGATGCGGAAGCCCGCGATGGCGAAGAGGTCTTTCACGGCGACGGTGAGGCCCGCGAGCGCCCCTTCCCACGCTCCCTGGAGGAACGGATCGCCCACACTTCGCCAGATCGAGCGATCGAGCGGCGGCGTGCGCGGAGCGACGTGGGCAGCGGTGATGAGCCAGCGCCCGTCGATCCGCTGCCAGACCTGAGTCTGGAGTCCCCGGCCTCCGCCGTGAAAACGCGAGACCGACATCAGCAGGGCGACGTCGGACCCCAGCGGCCGGTAGTGGATGTCGGCGATGTCGCGCGGGGGGACGCCGCCGCGCAGCGACCGGAAGCCGCTGATGGCGTCATGCCCGACGAGGAGGCCCGCAGGGTCACCGCGCAGAGTGTCGGGACCGGGGGCGAAGAACGCGTCGAGCGCGTCGAGATCGTTCGCGACGATCGCCCGCTCGTACGCGTCGAAGGCTGCGCGGAGGTCAGACGGGATCGCCGCGGGCACGGCGGGCACGGGGAGCGCGGGTTCGGGAGTCCCCTCGGAGTCGTTCGGGACGGGCTCGCGCGACACGCGCTCGGGCGTAGCGAGTTCGGACATCGACCCCGTGGCATCCGTCATGATCGTCGCCCCTCTCCGCGCGCCGCTGAGTGTCCGAAACACCCGGACCATCTCGAAAATCGTCCGGGTGTTCTGGACACTCGACGGAGAGGATCCGCGTCGGGAGCGCCCAGCGCGAACGGCAGGCCGGCAGCGCCGGCGTCAGCCGCTTCGGCACGGGCCAGGGCGACGGCAAGGACGGGGCTCATGCGACGTCTCCTTCTTCTTCGTTCGCCGCCGCGCCGTGGACGGGCGCGGGCATCGAAGCCGCGGCGGTCCCGGATGCCAGAGCCTCGGGCTCGACCGCCGGCACCCCCGCGAAGTCTTCTTCACGAATCCGCGCGTGCACGCCAGAGACGATGTCCACGACCTGAGAGATGTCGAAGTCGGTCGCCGCGCTCAGGTAGGCGTAGGCGAGGTGCTCGTCCATCCCCCACCGACCGGCCAGCAGAGCGAGTGAGGAGCGGACGCTCGCGCGCATCGCGGCATCCAGATCGGGATCCATGCCGGTCGGCACGAGGTACTCGGGCGTCCGGACCAGCGGACCGACGACCTCGCCGAACGCGGCGCGCGCGGCCTCCGCGGGGATCACCTCGAACCGCAGCGTCGCGCGCAACGACGCCTCCAGAGCGGTCAACGCCACCTCGCCGTCGCCCTGCGCGAAGTGCGGATCGCCGACGTAGGCGAGAGCTCCCTCGACCTGCACAGGGAGGAAGAGAGCGGTGCCCTCGACGAGGAGATTGATGTCGATGTTGCCCCCGTGGGTCCCGGGCGGCACGGAGTGCGGCCGCTCCTCACCCGCGACCGCGACGCCCATCGTGCCGAGGAACGGCGCGAGAGGGAAAGCGACGAGCGGATCGCCGCCCTCGCGAAGCGGGAGCGTGCCGTGCAGAACACCCTCGCGCTCGGCGACCGCCGCGAACACGCTGACGTTGTGCTCGCCCCGTGGCAGCTCCCCCGCGAGCGCGCCCTTGCCGTGACGGTTCGAGATCACTCCGTAGGGCACCCGCGGCACCAGCGTCTCGACCGTGATCTTCAGCAGATCGCCCGGGTGCGCGCCCGCGACGTGCACGGGTCCGACGACCACGTGAGGTCCGTCGGCGCCGGCGTCACGGAGAACGGATGCCGCGATCTCGACCGCGTCGTCGAGCACCTGGTCGCGCGGCACCCCGTACGCGGAGAAATAGGCCGCGGGGTTTTTGCCCTGGTCGTCGAGGATGCCCTCGTGGCTGACCGTGTCGAAGGTGACGGTCTCGCCCGAGGAGATCTCGAGCACGGGGGTGTCGGCGGCGCAGGGCAGGCGACCCCAGAGGACGGTGGTCGGGGTCGCGGGGAGATAGTGGTCACCGGGGATCGGACCGGTGCGGGGCTGCAGGATCGGGATGGGGCCGGAGGTTCCGGATGCGGGCTGGCGCACCTCGCCGCCGCTCACGCGTCCACCGCCGCGGTCGCACGGAGGATCTCGCGTCCCCCGCGCTCCGTCACCGCGGAGCCGCGGCGGTACACCGATTCACCCCGGAGCCACGTCTCGCGGACCACGCCGGTCAACGTCTGTCCGTGCCAGGGCGAGACGGGGTTGCGGTACTCCAGAGCCGTGGCATCCACGACGAACTCCTCATCGGGGGCGAACGCCACGAGGTGCGCCGGAGCACCCGGCGCGATCACGCCGAGCCCCTCGAGGCCCGCGATCCGCGCGGGGCCGGTCGTCATCAGCGGCAGCAGGCTCTCGAAGGCGAGACCCCGCGCGCGGGCCGTGCTGTGCACGGCCGACAGGCCGGTCTGCAGGCCCGCGATCCCGCCCCAGGCGAGACCGAAATCGGGATTGCTCTTCAGCTCGACGGTCGCGGGCGAATGGTCGCTCACGATCGCATCGATCGTGCCGTCGACGACGCCCGCCCACAGCAGGTCGCGGTTGTCGCCGCCGCGGATCGGCGGGCAGCACTTGAAGGCCCCAGCGCCGTCCGGTACCGCGGCCGCGTCGAGGGTGAGGTAGTGAGGGCACGTCTCCACCGTCAGCCGCACACCCTCGGCCTTGGCGGCGCGCACGTCGTCGAGCGCTCCCCCGTCGGCGACGTGCACGATGTGCGCGCGGGCACCCGTCCGGCGCGCCGCGTCGATGACCCGGAGGATCGCGGCTCGTTCACTGAGCGGCGGGCGACTGGCCTCGAAGTCGCGGTAGCGCGGACCGAGCGCGCCGTCCGCGTGAAGGTGCGCGGGATCCTCGGCGTGGACGATCAACAGACCGTCGAACACAGCGAGTTCCGCGAGGCATCGCTCGAGCTGCTCCGCATCGAGGTGCCCGAACTCATCGATTCCACTCGGTGAGAGGAAGCACTTGAAACCCACGACGCCGGCGTCGGAAAGCGCGCGCAGCGACCCGAGGTTCTCGGGAACAGCGCCACCCCAATAGGCGACGTCGACCGCGAGCTTTCCTGCGGCGGCCGCGCGCTTGGCATCCAGAGCCGGGAGCGTCGTCGTGACGGGAGAGCTGTTCAGGGGCATGTCGACGATCGTGGTGACGCCGCCCGCGGCGGCCGCGGCCGTTCCGGTCGCGAAGCCCTCCCACTCGGTGCGCCCCGGCTCGTCGAGATGCACGTGCGAGTCGACGAGACCCGGGAGCAGCACGGAATCGCCGGGCAGCACGGTCTCGGCCGCGGCGTCGAACGGCTCGACGGAGGTGATCACACCGCCCTCGCTCACGACGGTCGCGGGGCGGAACTCCCCGTCCAGATAGACCCGTCGCGCGGCGATCCGTGTGCTCATACCGGCCACGCTAAGCGCCCCGCGTTTCGCAGATGTAACCGTGATCAACATTCATGCAAACACCTCGAGATTCGCCGCCTGGGGAGGAAGGGTGGGCGCGGCTGCCCCACGAGCCGGAAGCGCGTACTCGTCGCGCTTGCTCGTCCCGAGTCCCATCCGCGCCATCCCGGATGCCACCCCCACCGCCGCCGCGACCCCGTCGACGACCGGCACCCCGACGCGTGCCGCCAGCTCGGCGCACAGATCGGCCATCCCCGCGCACCCGAGCACGATGACGTCCGCCCCCGCCGCCGCGGCGTCCGCGCTGTACCGCGCGATCTTCTCCACCGCGACGGATCCCGTCTCCTCGAGGTCGAGCACCGGGATCCCGGTCGCCGCGAGCGACACGCACGCCCGCTCCATGCCGTACCGCGCCACGAGGTCGTGCGCCCGCCCCAGTGTCCGACTGAGAGTCGTCACGACGCCGAAGTGCCGCCCCGACACCGAGGCCAGGTGCATCGCCGCCTCGGCGATGCCGACGACCGGCACCTCGACGAGCTCACGCGCCGCATCCAGACCCGGGTCGCCGAAACAGGCGATCACGTAGGCGTCGGCGGGGTCGAGTCCGTCGCGGTCGGCCGCGACGAGCTCGACCACCGCGGCCGCGGCGAGGACCTCGTCCGTGTGGCTCTCGATCGCGGCGGCACCCTCGGCGGGACACACAGCCTCGATGAGCACGTCGGGCCCCGCCACCTCCCGGGCGGCGTCCGCGATCTTCGCGGTCATCGCCCGGGAGGTGTTGGGGTTGATGAGCAGGATCCTCACGCGAGCGCCTCGCGCGGGGCTCCGGCGCCCGGCAGCGGGGGCGTGGATCCCGCGCTTGCGGCCGGGATCCCGGCATCCGGAACCGTCCGCGCGAGCACCAGGGCCTCGGCCTCGACAGGGGCCTCCACGGCATCCACGGTCCCGTCCGAGATGCCCTCCGACTCGCCGTCGAACGTGGGAACCCGCGGGTCGAGACGCTCGAAGAGCAGGAACAGCACGTATCCGAGGCCGCACCCGATGAACCAGCTGTAGTCGCTGATCGCGGCGATGTTGAACAGCCCCAGGTCGGCGAACAGCTTCGGGAAGACGGCGATCGCCACCGTCGGGACGCCCGCCGCGATGACGGCCTTGACCGCGTTCGGGTTGAAGCCGTTGCGGTACCAGTACGGCCCCTTCGCGTCCATCGTGAACATCGCGTCGACCTTCACGCGCTGGCGAGCGGCGATGTAGTAACCGGCGATCAGGATGCCGAACAGCGGGCCGATCAGGGCGCCCAGCACGCCGAGCGAATAGTGGATGGCGTCGGCGTTGGAGTACCAGTTCCAGGGCATGAGGAACGTCGAGCCGACGGCGGCGATCATGCCGCCCGCGCGCCACGAGATCTTCTTCGGCGCCACGTTGGAGAAGTCGAACGCGGGAGAGATGAAGTTGGCGACGATGTTGATGCCGACCGTGGCGGTGACGAAGGTCAGGCCACCGAGCAGGATCGCGAAGGGCGTGTCGATCTGCTCCACGGTCTTGATGGGGTCGGTGATGAGAGAGCCGAACACCGGCACGGTCGCCGACGCGGTGATGACCGTCAGCAGCGAGAAGAACACGAAGTTGACCGGCAGACCCCAGAAGTTGCCCTTCTTCACGGCGGCGAAGCTCTTGCCATAGCGGGCGAAGTCGCCGAAGTTCAGCATCGGACCGGAGAAGTACGACACCACCAGAGCGATCGCGCCGAACATCACGGGGATCGATGCCCAGAAGTCGAGCTGGGTCGTCGACAGGGTGAATGAGATGTTCTGGATGCCGGCCTGCGACACGAGGTACACCGCGAGCACGATCATCACGACGTAGACGGCCGGGCCGGCCCAGTCGATGAAGCGGCGGATGACCTCCATGCCGTTCCAGAACAGCAGGAACTGGGCGGTCCACAGGATCGCGTACGAGATCCACCCAAGGGCCGAGAGCCCGGCGAACGAGACATCGAGCAGCGCCGCGGAGCCCGGCACGAACTTGAGGAAGATGATGTTCAGCGACTCCGCCGCGAGGAACGTCTGCACGCCGTACCAGGCGATGGCGATGAGCCCGCGGATGATCGCGGGGATGTTCGCACCTCGGATGCCGAACACCACGCGGTTGATGACCGGATAGGGCACGCCCGTCTTCTGGCTCGGCTTGGCGACCATGTTGGCGAACACCTGCACGATGACGATGCCGGCGATGAGCGCCACGAGCACCTGCCACGACTGCAAGCCGAGGGCGAAGAGCGAGCCCGCGGTGACGTAGCCGCCGACGGAGTGCACGTCGCTCATCCAGAACGCGAAGATGTTGTACGAGGTCCACTTCTGCGTGCGCAGCGGTGCGAGGTCTTCGTTGGCGAGACGTTCGTCGTACTGGGGCTTCATGTTGCCGCCCCCGTGGGGGTGGCCGGCGGCCTCCACGAGATCGTGGGGGCCGGTGAGCGGGGTGGAAGTCATGTCATTCCTCTCAGGACGATGGATGCCACGACGTGGAGTCCGCGGCCGGAGTGGAGCTCTGATGTGAAGTTATGGGTTCACATCACGCGGCTGGTTTCGCTCATGTAACAGGCATGTGAAGTCGCTCCTTCACACCTGCCGGCTGCCTAGACTCGGGGCATGACGCAGCCGCCCCTCGCCGACGCCGTCGAGCCCGACGCTGCGGCCCCCTCCCCGGGTGAGCCCTCGGCATCCGTCGGCGCGCGCATCCGTGATCTGCGCCAGGCCCGCGGCATCTCCGCCCGGTCCCTCGCCAAGACCCTCGGCATCTCCCCCAGTGCCGTCTCCCAGATCGAACGCGGGGTGATGCAGCCGAGCGTCTCGCGGCTCATCGCGATCACCGACGCTCTCGGCGTTCCGCTCGTGGCGGCCTTCGATCCGGCATCCGACCGTCCCGTCGAACCCGTCGGCCCATCGGGCTTCACGCTGCAACGCGCGGGCCAGTCGCCCGACATCGTGCTCGACAGCGGCGTTTCGTTCCGCCGCCTCACCCCCGGCTCGTCCCCCGGCGTCGACTACTTCGAGTCGATCTACCCGCCCGGCGCCGCAGCCCACGGTGCCGACGGGCTCTTCCACCACGAGGGTTATGAGGTCGGAACCGTGGTCGCGGGTGAACTCACGATCGACTTCGAGGCCGAGCGGGTGATCCTGCGGGCGGGGGATGCCATCAGCTACCCCTGCTCGGTCCCCCATCGCCTGCACAACACCGGCACCGCGGATGCCGTGGCGCACTGGCTGATCGTGCACGCCTGACGCGCGGTGCGGGACGCGACGGAGCCCCCGCCGACCCGAGGGTCGACGGGGGCTCCGCACGTTCTACTTCCTACTTTGCGACGAGTGTCAGCGTCAGCGTCGAGTGGTAGTCGCCGACGGGTGCGTCCTTCGGCGGCGTGAAGTCCAGCCCCGCGTCGAAACGGGCGCCGCCGATCCCCGTGGACACCCCGGCCACCCCGGAGGCGATGACCCCTCCGCCCGCGCCGAGGCTGAGGCCCGAGGGCAGGACCTCGCCCGCGAACGACATCGGTCGGATGCCGAGGGCGTCCGCCGGAGCGGAGTAGGTGCCGCTGGTGAAAGGCGTGGCCGTCGCGGTGAGGGTCCATCCCGTCAGAGCGGCGCGATCGTCGACGACGGTGACCCTGCCCAGATTCGCCGTCGCGCGCGTCCCCCGCTCGACCGCGCCGAAGTCCACCGCGGTCTTCTGCGCGTCGAGCGACCAGAGATCGCTCGCGGTCACCGTGGTGTGCAGCTCCGCGCTGTCCCGCAGCGTGGTCGGGTGCACCGGGATCTCGAACGTGCCCCAGGCGACGATGGTCGGATCGTTCGGCGGGGTCAGCGCCACGGTGTGGTGCCCCGGCTCGAGCCCGGAGACATCGACGACCGCGTCGCCCGCGGCATCCGTCGTCACCTGTCCGAGATCGGTGGGTGCGGACCACGCCCACGCCCGCAGGGTCTGCCCCTTGTGGGCCGCTCCCGCGTGCACCGTGACGGTCGTTCCGCCGTCGACAGGACCGGCGATCTCCACCTGAGCGGCGTCGGAGGTCGACGGTGGCTGCGGGGTGGGATCGACCACCGTGAGGGTGGCCGGCGCGGACACGGTCTTGCCGCCCTGCGCGTTGGAGGCCACGGCACGGTACTTTCGGCCGTTCATCGCGGTCGTGGCATCCTTCACCGTCAGGGTCGACGAGGTGGCATCCGCGATGTCCGCCCAGGTCGACCCGTCCGCCGACGACTGCCAGCCGACGGTCGGAGCGGGCGAACCCCCCGCGGTGACCGAGAACGTCGCCGTCGCGCCGACCAGCACGCGCTGGTCCGACGGGTCGGTGAGCGTCGGCGCGGCGACCGGGATGGTCACCGTGGCCTCGAGAGCCTTCCCGTCCCGACTGCCGAGCGACTGCACGAAGCCCAGCGGGTGAGCGCCGGCGCCGGAGACGGGGGTGTCGAGGGCGACGTGCCAGGTGCCGTCCGAGGAGACCTCGGTCCGGCCGATCGTGCGCCCCTGCTCGACGACACGGACGTCGGCCCCGGCGAGCCCGGTGCCGTCGAACGACGAGAGCGAGGCATCCGCCGGCTGCGCCACCGACACGTCCGTGGTCAGGGCGAACTGCGGCCCACCCGCGTCGATGTTCTGGCGCTGGTAGAGGAACTGATCGGTCGTGAGCGCGTGATCGACGACGCGGGTCTCGCCCACGCAGCCGTACCAGCCGTGCTCGGGCTCTTCGTTCCACGTCGAGGCGCCGATGATCCACGGCATGAAGTCGGCGGCCATCATCCCGCCGACCTGCGAGGCGTTGCGCAGCACCGGCACCCCGTCGACGTACATGATGACCGTCCCGTTCGCCGGGTCGTTCACGATGGCGACATGGTGCCACGAGCCGGGCATGATCTCGCCCGACCAGAGGGTGTACGAGTTCTTCGAGCGCGGATCGGCGGCCGAGTACTGGTACTCGCGGAGGTTGGAGATGCCCAGCCACGCGGCACCCGCCCCCGCATCGGAGGAGTCGTTGATCCCCATCCACTGGCGGGCACCGCCGCGCGTGATCGCCGCTCCCCAGCGGTTGGCCGCCTCGGTCCAATTGCTGTCCATCTGGAGGAACGTCTCGAGCGTGTAGCCGGTACTCGCGTCGAGGTGCGCGAACGTGGCCGGGGCTCCGTACTCGGTGGTGATGTAGCCGAGGTTGTCGCGCGCGCCCGCGTTGCGGTGGACGTCACTGAAGCACACCGCGCCCTTGTCGGCCGAGTACACCGGCACGTTGGAGTGCGAGATGGAGACGTCGTCGCTCGTGTCCGGCGCGTCGGTGTCGTCCACCGGATTGCGGTGCATCGGGCTCGACCCGGCGATGTCGGGGATCTCGGTCGTGTCCGTGACGTCCCCCTCGGTGACGGCGCCGAACCGCCAGTGCGCGAGCGTCCCGTCGACGTGCACGTAGTCGGTGTCGTTTCCGGCGACGGCGAGCTGCTCTTCCTTGCCGTGTCCGCTCCACCCGGCCGACACGATCTGCTTCGCCCGTGCCGAGAGGTCGCCGTTGTCGGCCTGTGCCGCCGTGGGCGCCGTCCAGCCGAAGCGGGCGCCGAAGTCGATGGGGAGGCTGAAGTCCTGCCATTTCCCATCGAGCACGGGGGTGTCCGTCGACGTGAGCGCGTCCGCGTGCTTCTTCGGCACCCACGGCGAGACGGTGTCGACGTCGATGCTGTTGTTCGACAGGTCGAACTCGAACAGCGTCATGATGCCGTTGCCGCCGTCCGCGGCCATCTGGTAGTCCGTCAGCACCTCGAACACGGGGTGGCCGAAGTCGTTGGTCAGCGTCCGCTGGGTCGCGCCGTGGAAGTGGCCGTTCAGGGTCAGGATGATCTGGTCGTTCTTGCGGATGAGCTTGTCCCAGAGCAGATCGCCGTACCACCAGCTGGTGGGCGAGATCTGGTCCTGGTCGATGCCGATGATCGCGTGGGAGTTCAGCACCACGGGGACTCCCGGGTGGGCGTCGAGGATGCCCTGGGCCCAGGCGAACGTGTCGTCCGAGGCATTCCAGCCGAGCGAGAGGACGATCCAGTCGTGCCCCTCCGCCTGGAAGTCGTACGCCGAGGAGTACCCGTTCTGGAAGGTGCCGAGCAGGGTGCCGCCCGCCTGCCGCTTCAGGGTCGACGCCCCGAAGTTCGACAGGTAGTTCGCCGCGTTCGCCTCCGACGAGCGTGCGCCCTGATCATTCACATCGTGGTTGCCCGGGATGATCGAGTACGGCACGCCCCCGTCCTCGAGGATCCGCATGGCCTTGGAGGCGGCGGTCCACTGATCGCCCACCCACTGCTGGTCGACGACGTCGCCGAGCTGCACGGCGAAGGGGATGTTCAGGTCGTTCTTGTGGTCGACGACCCACTGCGTCTGCGCCTCGAACGGGTTCGTCCCGTACTGGGGGTAGAACTGCGACGCGCTGTACCGCGAGTAGAACTGCGTGTCAGGAAGAACCGGCAGCAGGAAGCTGGATCGGTCGGCGGCGGTCGTGTCGGTGGACGCCGCGACCGACGGGGTGCTCCCCTCGGCCGCGAGCGCGACGGAAGCGTTGCCGAGGACCGGGGCCGACAGGGTCAGCGCGATCAGCGCAGCGGCCAGGGGACGTGCGCGTCGAGCGCGCGGAGGGTGAAGGGACATCTCTCTTCTCATCTGGGGAAGGGCGAAACGGGAGGAGGTCACGCGGCGGGCGCCTGAGGTCCGTAGACCTCGACCTCGGAAAGCGTCATCCAGGTGCTGGACGACTTGTTGGAGAACAGCACGCGCACGCCCGTGGCGAGTACGGGGGCGAACGAGACCTCGAGCGAGAGGTTGGCCGATGTGTTCGCGGCGGGCCACGCCGACGTCGTGGGCACGTTCTTCCACCCGCCGAGGAGCGTGCGGTACTGCACCGTCACGCTGCCGATGTTCTGCTTCCCGCCGATGTCGTAGACCTTGACCCCCGTGATCGAACGAGGCTGGTCGAGGGCGAACGAGACGCGGTTGGGGTTGGCCCGGTTGGCTGCGCCGCCGCTGCGCCAGTCGGAGAATCCGACCGTGTTGCGGTTGCCGTCCGTGAGCGCGAACGCCGTGCCGCTGTCGCGCACGGCCCAGTCGGGGTGCACGCCGCTCTGGCGCAGGATGTTGACGCTCTCGGGGGCGACGAGGGTGACGACCAGCCGGGCGGAGAAGTCGCCTCCCGACGTGGCCGGGACGATCACGGTCCCGGGCTGCGCGAGGGAAGCGTCGGTGATTCCGGAGAAGTCCCACGACACGGGGGCGGTCACACCGGTGCCGGATCCGCCCACCTGGCGGACGACGGTCCGGGGGGCGAGCATCCGCAGTTCTTTGACGCTGACGCCCGCGTAGGACCGCAGGGTGGCGTCATCGGACGCGGCCGCCGCTCCGACGGCGATGTGCGCGGAGACGGTGATGGTCTCGCCGAAGAAGCCCGGGGCCGTGCCGGTGACGTCGACATCTCCTCGCGTGTTCCAGACCGAGCGGTCCGGCTTCTGCCACGCGATGGACGTCAGCGGGAAAGAGGTGCCCCACCCGTAGCGGGCGACGAGCTTCGACGGCAGACGGGGTTCCGTCCCCACGGGCGTGACGGTCGTGGGAACCGTCACCGTCGCGGTCAGCGCATGCATGCGCCATTTCTGGACCGCGCTGCCCGTGGCCAGCGTGTACGACTGCACCTCGGACCCGTCCGCCGTCTTCTGGTTGTACAGATCGAGGGCGGCCCACTTCTTGGACGGGTCCTGCTGCACGTTCACGAGGTTGACGGTGCCGTCGCCGGCGTCGCGGGCCTCCCACTGGGCGTAAGGGTCGGTCGCTGAATCGGCGACGTCGGCGAGCTGCAGATACCGGAAGGTCGTCGAGCTGTTACGGGACCGGATGAGCGCGCGCCCCTGCTGATCGGCGATGACGTACGTGTTCGCCGCCCCGGTCACGGGATAGAAGGTCAGCGCCTGGGCGGCGAGCGCCGACGCGTCGCCGGTCTTCATCCCCTCGACGGCAGCTGCGGCACGGTCGGTCGCCCCGGGGGCGGAGGACACCTGCGCGTTGGTGTCGCCGAGCTGGACCACTTTGCCGGGAGCGTTGACGCTCTCCAGCAGGATCCGTTTGGGGGCGCCGACACCCTCGTACGGGGCGCCGGCGGCGGAGATGCGTCCGGTGACCTCGGCCGGAGCCGCGTGGGCCGGCGCAGCGACGCCCAGGGCGAGCAGAGCGACGGCCGCGGCGGCCAGGCCGTGCAACGACCGTCTCGGGAACAGGAATGACATGGGGAAGAGAGGTCCTCTCACGGAAGAAACGCCCGTCGGGCGCGGGCCGGACCGAAGGTATCCATCGGATGTGCCGCGCAGAGGGTCGCTTCCGTTCTCGGGATATGAACGCGAGGTGCTCTGCGTGTGGCCGCGCGCGCCCGCGCCCGCGCCCGTGCCCACGCCCACGCCCACGCCCACGCCCACGCCCACGCCCACGCCCACGAGAACAGGGACCGGCACGAGAACAGGCCGGAATCCGCCGGATCGGCCTGTTCTCGTCGCATGCCCTGTTCTCGTGACGGATCGCCGCGCCGAAATGTTCGCCACAGCAACACCGCCGACACATCCCGCCACAGCGCCGTAACGCGCGCCGCCTAGCCTGGCCGGCATGCACCTGCACGACTTCCATGCCCTCGACGACGCGGATGCCACGGCCACCGCCCGCGTCTGGGCCGACATCCCGGGCTGGGTCGATGCGATCGTCGCGGGCCGCCCCTATGCGAGCGTCGAGGCCCTCGCCTCCTACGCCGGAGACCTCGCGTCCGCCTGGTCGCCGGACGACCTCGAGGCAGCGCTGCACGCGCACCCGCGCATCGGCGCGAAGGTCTCCGGCGAGGGCGCCGAGGCCGCAGCATCCCGTCGCGAGCAGGGGTCCATGGCATCCGCCGCCGATGACGACGTCGCGGCCATCGCCGCCGGAAACGCCGCCTACGAGGAGCGCTTCGGCCGCGTCTTCCTCATCCGCGCCGCCGGACGCACCCCGGGCGAGATGCGCGCCGAGCTCGAGCGCCGCCTCGACAACGACCCCGCCACCGAGACCATCGAGGCCACCCGACAGCTCGCCGAGATCGCCCTGCTCCGCCTGCGGACGACGTTCGCCGACGACGCCCCCGCCGAACCCGAGGACGCCGAATGACTCACCTCACCACCCACATCCTGGATGCCACGGCGGGCACGCCCGCGGCCGGCATCGCCGTCGCGCTGGCCCGGCTCGACGGCACCCCCGTCGCCGAGGGCACGACCGACGCCGACGGCCGCCTCGCCCTCGGCCCCGAGCGGCTCGACGATGGCGACTACGCGCTGACCTTCGGCACCGGCGCCTACTTCCGCGGGCGGGGCATCACGTCGTTCCACCCGATCGTCACGGTGGCGTTCACCGTCGCGGGCGAGGCGCACCTGCACGTGCCGCTGCTGCTGAGCCCCTTCGCCTACTCGACCTACCGCGGCAGCTGAGGAGAACGTCCCCATGAAGGTCATCGTCATCGGCGCCGGCGTCGGCGGAACCTCCGCGGCCCTCGCCCTGCAGAAGCTCGGCCACGAGGTCGTCGTCTACGACCGCATGCGCGAGAACCGGCCGGTCGGCGCCGCCCTTTCACTGTGGTCGAACGGCGTCAAGGTGCTGAACTGGCTCGGCCTCGGCCCGCAGGTTGCCGCCCTCGGCGGCCGCATGGACGACATGGCCTACTACGACGGCCACACCGGAGAAGAGCTCTGCCGCTTCAGCCTCGCCCCGGTGACCGAGCAGACGGGCCAACGCCCCTACCCGGTCGCCCGGGCCGACCTCCAGCAGCTGATGATGGATACCGTCGGCTCCGCCCACATCCACCTCGGCAAGCAGCTGGTCGCCGTCGCCGAGGCGGACGGCGTCGTCACCGCGACCTTCGCCGACGGCTCCACCGACACCGCCGACCTGCTGATCGGCGCCGACGGGGCGCGCTCGCTCGTGCGCGACTACGTGACCGAGCCCCGCGGCATCCGTCCCGAACGTTCTTACTCGGGGTACGTCAACTACAACGGCCTCGTCGCCGCCGACGAGAGGATCGGCCCGCTCGATCAGTGGACGACCTACGTCGGGGACGGCAAGCGCTGTGCGGTCATGCCGGTCGCGGGCGACCGCTTCTACTTCTTCGTCGATGTGCCCGGGCCCGCGGGCGTGGTCGAGGACCGCATGGCGGCGCTCGAGGACGCCTTCGGGTCGTGGGGCGCCCCCGGGGTGCGGGCACTGCTCGACGGCATCGACCCGGACGAGTCGCTCAACCGCGTCGAGATCTGGGACATCGACCCGTTCGACACGTGGGTGCGCGGGCGCGTGGCGATCCTCGGCGACGCCGCCCACAACACCGCCCCCGACATCGGTCAGGGAGCCTGCTCGGCGCTCGAGGACAGCTTCGCGCTCGGCATCGTCTTCGCCACGGCGACGCTCGGCGTCGAGGACTCGCTGAAACGCTACGAGCGCATCCGCACCGAACGCGCGGGCGACCTCGTGCTGCGCGCCCGCAAGCGCGCCCACGAGACGCACGCCTTCGACGTCGCCGCGACCGAGGCCTGGTACGACGGCCTACGCCGCGAGGACGGCACGGGTGTCATCCGCGGCATCGTCGGCAATATCGAGGGCAGCCCCGTGGAGTTGGGCGCGAGCGTGATGCGCTGAGGCCGCCTCGGCGCCGACGTCAGCGCTGCACGGCCACCGACCGGTCCACCTCCACGTCCCCGCCCACCACCGTCAACAGCACGTCGGCCGTCGCGAAGACGTCGGGGTCCGCGGTCAGCGGGTTGGCGGAGAACGCCGTGAGGTAGGCCGGCATCCCCTCCTCGATCGTGCCGCCGGTTTCGCCGACCGAACGCCACCATCCGCGCGTGTGCGCGTCGAGCGCGACCGGGGCGTCGAGGGCCTGATCGGGCAGGACGGGCGTGACATCCACGCGGCCCGCCGGACGCCGGAGCATCGCCGCGGCGAGCGTGCCCCGCGCGTCGTAGGGGGCGACGGGCCAGTCCGACCCGAGAGCCACGACCACGCCCTTGTCGTGCAGGTCGCGCGTGCGCCACGCGCGGTCGGCACGCTCGTCGCCGAGGCGGCGGGACCAGTTGTCGGTGTGGTCGGCGCGCGTGAAGTGCGTGCAGTGCGTGGGCTGCATGCTGACCGAGACCCCGGCTTCGACGATGAGGTCGAGCACGTCGTCGGGGAGCGTCTCGATGTGCTCCATGCGGTGCGGGACCCCCGTCCGCTCGAGCCTGTTCAACGTCGCGGCGACGAACTCGATGCCGCGATCGCCGATGGCGTGGGTCGTCGTCGGGATGCTGCGCGAGTGGAAGTACTCGACGGCGGCGGCGTACTCGGGCGGGCTCAGCCAGAGGGATGCCGTCGACTCGCCGAGCGTGTCGGGCTCGCGCAGCCACGCGGTGCCGTTGTCGATGGTGCCGTCGATCATGAGCTTGATGCCACGCACTTCCCATCGTCGGCCGTGGCGCCCCTGGAGATCCGCGAGCCGCGTCCAATCGGTCTCGGTGGACCCCGGGACGGCCATCGGCGAGACGCGGACGCAGATCGGCAGTTCTCCCTCGGCCTCGATCGCGTCGAAGAGGTCGAAGGCGTCGGGGTCGGACGAGTCGAGCATCTGCCCGACGGTGACCCCGGTCTCGGCCATCCCCCGGAGGATCGCGACGAGTGCCTCCCGCCGCTCGTCGGAGGTGAGGCTCGGCACGAGGCGCGTCACTCGTCCCATCGCGCTGTGCTCGAGCAGATAGCCCGTCGGCGTCCCCTGCGCGTCGACCGCGATCGACGACGAGTCGTCGAACGTCTCGGCGCCCGTGATTCCGGCGCGCTCCAGCGCAGCAGCCGAGGCGATCCCGGAGTGCGCGTCGAAGAGCTGCACGAACGCGTAGCGGTCCGGCGGCAGCAGGTCGAAGAGCCGCGCGGACGGCGCCGCGGCACCGAAGACGTTGGGGTCGAGGCCCCAGCCGAGGACCCACTCCCCCGTATCCCGCGCTTCCGCGGCGAGCGCCCGCTGCGCCTCCTCGAGAGTCGCCGACGCGCTGAGGTCGACCCCGCGGGTCATGCCGATCCCCGCCACCGGGTGGATGTGCGCGTCGACGATTCCGGCGGAAAGCGTCGCGTCACCCAGGTCGATGACGCGCTGAGCGCGCGCTCTCCACGAGTCCGCGGCATCCGGGGTCCCCACACCCACGATCACGCCGTCGTGGATCGCCACGAATCCGGCTTCCGCGGGAGCGCCGGCCAGAGCAGACGGGGTCAGGACCGTTCCCGCGACGACCAGCAGGTCGATGTTCTCCGGCACGGGTGCCCTCCTTCTCTCTGCGCGACGGGTGTCGCCTCCCGCGGATGCCGTCACTTCTGCCCCAGGAAGGACTCGCGCGGCAGCTGGTCGATCGCCTCGGTGGTGGGTTCGACCTCCGAGAAGTCGAGCTTCGGGACGGGCCGACGGAACATGCGCGTCTTGACCGCGAGGATCACGACGCCCATGAGCGCCCAAGCACCGCCGATGATCCACGTCACGCCCTCGAGCGAGCTCAGCAGCCACAGCGTGAGGACGAACCCGATCGCCGGAACGATGCCGTATCGCACGAGGCGTCCCGCCCTGAGCCCCGTCCGCTCCCGACGCGGCGGGAAGAGATACGTGCGGATGACCGAGAGGTTGACCACGGCGAAGGCGAGCAGGGCGCCGAAGCTGATCATGAACGCCGCCTGCGACAGCGTCACGAACAGGCCCGCGAGGGCGACGACCGACACGAGGGCGGTCGCGACCACCGGGGTGCCGTACTTCTTCGACAGGCCGCCGAGCGGACGCGGCAGGATGCCGTCACGCCCCATCGAGAACAGGATGCGGGACACCGCCGCCTGGCCCGCGAGTCCGGCCCCGAGGCAGCCGATGACGGTGATGAAGACGAAGACACCTGCGAGGATCGGGCCCCCGACATGGTCGAAGAGCACCGCGCCCGCGGCATCCAGGAGCGCCTGCGGCGCGGCACTCCAGTCGGGGAGGTGGTAGGCGAGGGCACCCACCCACGCGACCGCGATGAACAATAGTCCGCCGACGACGGTCGTGACCATGATCGCGATGGGGATGTCGCGGCGCGGGCGCTTGGCCTCCTCGGAGAGGGTCGAGACCGCGTCGAACCCGAGGAACGAGAGCGACAGCACCGCGGCACCGGTGAGGACCGGGTTGAACTGCGCGCTGCCCGGGAGGAACGGCTCGAAGACTCCGGGGGCGTTCGGGTCGCCGATCGCGGTCTTGATCGCGAAGAAGGCGAAGACGACGACCGCCGCGAACGAGATCAGGACGACCGCGGTGTTGACCTTGCTCACCAGCGAGATGCCGAGGACGTTCAGGATGAGCGCGACGATGATCGCGCCGAGGGTGAACACCCACACGGGCACGGCGGGGAACTGGGTGTTGGCGTAGAGCCCGAGGATCAGGAAGTTGATCATCGGGATGAACAGGTAGTCGAGCAGCAGGATCCACCCGGTGAGGAACCCGACGGCTCCGCCGAACGACTGCTGCGCGTAGGTGTAGGCGGAACCGGCGACCGGGTACCGGCGGACCATCGCGGAGTAGCTCGACGCGGTGAACAGCATGACGACCAGCGCCACGACGTAGGACGCGACGAGGTGCCCCTCGGTCAGCTGGTTCACGATGCCGTAGGTGGTGAAGACCGTGCCGATGGCCATGTACGAGATGCCGAAGAGGGTGAGCCCGGTGACGCCCATCGAGCGGGGAAGAGTGGCGCGGGAACGCTGAGACATGAGCGAACTCCTTGGGTGAGGTGCGATCACCAGCGATCGCGTAAAACGAACATAGTTCGATTTACGCGCACGTACAATGAATTTCTCCGGCTCGACGGCGAGGAGACAGCGTGAGTGCAGGAGCGAACGAACGGCCTCGCGCGGTGGGGCGCCCGCGAGTCGGCGTCCTCTCTCGCCGCCTCATCGGCGAGACCGCCCTGCGCCTGCTCGACGACGATCGCGACACGGGTTTTCGCATGAGCGACCTGGCGCGGGCACTGGGCGTCCGCGTGTCATCGCTGTACAACCACGTAGAGAACAAGACGGCGGTCTTCGCGGAGATCCGCGAGATCCTTGCCGAGCGGATCAACGGAGAAGCCGCGCCGGATCCGCGCTGGGAGCGCGCTCTGCACAACTGGGCGCACGCCTACCGCGCGGCGTTCGCCGCGCACCCCTCGACGGTCGCGTACCTGTCCGCCCTCCCCCTGGACCCGCACTCGACGGTCGGCACCGCCTACGACCAGCTGGCTTCCCAGCTTCAGGATGCCGGCTGGTCCACCGCGGAATCAATGAGCGTCATCGTGGCCGTGGAGTCCTTCGTGCTGGGTTCGGCGCTGGACGCCTCGGCCCCCCAGGACATGCTCGATCCGGGCGATCGGACCGATGTCCCCCGCTTCGCCGACGCGTACATCGCGCGCCGCGAACTCGCCGCGGCCGAAGGAGTGACTCCCGCCGACCTCGCGTTCACTCTCGGCCTCGACGCTCTGCTCGAGGGCCTGCGCCTACGCCTGGGGCGCGGGGCCGCTTAAGCCCCCCTCAGCCCGGGTCGCACGGCGCCGTCACACGGCGCGGTCGAGGGCGAGCAGAACTCCTGAGAAACCGGATGCCGAGCACCCGGCGACCGCGGAATCACGCGAGGCCTCAACCGCAACCGACAGGAACTCAGGACTTCTGCACGCCCCGCCCGGCAGACCCGCCGGCCGTGCGCGTCAGACGCGGAAGACCGCGTGCACGTCGTCGCCGAGCACCTCGCGGCCACCGAGGCCGTCGATCTCGAGCAGCGTCGCGATCCCGACGACCTCGCTGCCCACCGCCTGCAGCAGATCCCGTCCGGCGCGCAGGGTGCCACCGGTGGCGAGCACGTCGTCGAGCAGCAGAACGCGGGCGCCTGCGGCGTTGTCGTCGTGCATCTCGATCTGCGCGGAGCCGTATTCGAGGTCGTACGACATCGACGCCGCGGGTCGGGGGAGCTTGCCCGCCTTGCGGATCGGCATGAGCCCGACGTTCGCGGCGATGGCGGCTGCGCCCGCAAGGAGGAATCCGCGCGCCTCGACTCCCGCGACGGCGTCGAACCGGCCCGCGAAGGGCTCGATGAGCGCCTCGACGACGGTGCTGAGGGCCGCGGCATCCGTCAGCAGGGGTGTGATATCGCGGAAGACGATCCCGGGCTTCGGGTAGTCGGGGATGCTCGTGATCAGCGATTCGGCACGGGCGAGGTCGGAGGCGTCGGGCACCGCCCCAGCCTAATCGCGCCCGCGGCGCCGCACCTTTCCCCGTCGAGTGTCCGAAACACCCGGACGATTTTCGGAACCGTCCGGGTGTTCTGGACACCGAAGGCGCGGGAGCGGGCGGGAGCCGGAGCGGGCGCGAGCGTGGTCGGGAGCGGGAGCGGGAGCGGGCGGGAGCGCAGGGGTCGGGCGGGAGCGCGGGCGGGAGCGCGAGCAGGCGGGGCGGGAGCGGGCAACGAAAGACACGCTTGACGGCGATGCAAGCGCTTGCACTAACGTAGCCCCATGACTTTCACGCAGCAGGACTCGCGACCCGAACTCGCGTCCGCACCCGGCTCGGAGTGGTGGCGCACCGCCGTCATCTACCAGATCTACCCCCGCTCGTTCGCCGACGCCTCGGGCGACGGCCTGGGCGACCTGCCCGGCGTCACCGCTCACCTCGACGACCTGAAGCAGCTGGGAGTGGATGCCATCTGGCTGAGCCCCTTCCAGCGCTCCCCGCAGAAGGACGCGGGCTACGACGTCGCCGACTACCGCGACGTCGACCCGATCTTCGGCACCCTGGCCGACTTCGACGCGATGCTCAGCGGTGCGCACGAGCGTGGCATCCGGGTCATCGTCGACCTCGTTCCCAACCACTCGAGCGATCAGCACGTGTGGTTCCAGGAGGCGCTGAAGGCCGCGCCCGGGAGCCCCGAGCGCGCGCGCTACATCTTCCGAGACGGCAAGGGCGAGAACGGCGAGCTGCCCCCGAACAACTGGGAGAGCGTGTTCGGCGGCGGCATGTGGAAGCGCGTGACCGAGGCCGACGGCACTCCCGGGCAGTGGTACCTGCACATCTTCGACGAGAGCCAGCCCGACTTCGACTGGACCAACGACGAGGTGCGCGCGGAGTTCCGCGACATCCTGCGCTTCTGGCTCGACCGCGGCGTGGACGGGTTCCGCGTCGACGTGGCGCACGGGCTCATCAAGGCCGAAGGCCTGCCCGACTTCACGCCCGACCCCGAGGGCGGCTCGATGGGCGGCGACGCCGCCGAGGTGCCGTACTGGGGCCAGCCCGGCGTGCACGACGTGTGGCGCGACTGGCACGAGGTGCTCGCCGCGTACGACGGCGACCGCGCGCTGTGCGCGGAGGCCTGGCTGCCGACGGTGGAGCAGACCGCCCTGTGGGTGCGGCCCGACGAGATGCACCAGGCGTTCAACTTCCACTACCTCGAGACGAAATGGGATGCCGCGGCTCTCCGCGACGTCATCACGGAGTCGCTCGAGGAGTACGGCGCCGTCGGCGCTCCGAGCACGTGGGTGCTGTCGAACCACGACGTCGTGCGCCACGCCTCGCGCCTCGCGCTGACGGCCGAGAACCCGCAGGGCGCCGGCATCGGCCCGAAATCCCCCGGCCAGCCCGACCCCGTGAAGGGTCTACGCCGTGCGCGCGCCGCGACCTCGCTCATGCTCGCGCTGCCCGGCTCGTCGTACCTGTACCAGGGCGAAGAGCTCGGCCTGCCCGAGGTCATCGACCTGCCCGACGACGCCCGCCAGGACCCGACGTGGTTCCGCACGAACGGCGAGCGCTACGGCCGCGACGGATGCCGCGTGCCGATCCCGTGGACCGCCGACGCCCCCGCGTACGGCTTCAATTCCACCGGCGAGTCGTGGCTGCCGCAGCCCGCCGAGTGGGCCGCCCTCGCGCGGGACGTGCAGGTCGACGACCCCGCCTCCACGCTGTCGCTGTACCGCTCGCTGCTCGCCGAACGCCGCGCGCGCAACCTCGGTGCCGGTGACGTCGAGTGGCTGGACGGCTACGGCGAGGACGTCGTGGCGTTCCGCAACGGCTCGCTCACCGTGATCGCGAACCTCGGCGACGAAGCGGTCGAGCTCCCCGCGGGCGACGTCCTCGTCGCGAGCGGTCCGCTCGACAGCAACCGCGTGCCGACCGACACGACCGTCTGGATCGCGGCGGCGTAAGCCGCGGCATCCGGAATCGCGAGACCGTGGCCGGTATCGACGACGTCGCCCGCGCGGCGGGGGTGTCGACGGCCACGGTCTCGCGGGCGTTGAGCGGGCGCGGTCCCGTCTCGACCGCGACGCGCGATCGCGTGCTCGCCGCCGCCGAGCAGCTGGGGTACGTCGTCTCGGCGGCCGCGTCGACCCTGGCCACCGGACGCGCCCGGGCCGTCGGGGTGGTCGTGCCTTTTCTCGACCGGTGGTTTTTCAGCACGGTCCTCGCGGGCATCTCCGACGCGCTCGTGCGCGAGGGCTACGACATCACGCTCTACAGCGTCAGCGCCGATCCCGCCGAGCGCCGCCGCGTGTTCGACGACCACCTGCGGCGCCGGCGCATCGATGCGGTCATCACGATCGCGATCGAGATGGATGCCGCCGAGTCGGCGCTCCTGCGCACCCTCGGGGTCCCGGTGGTCTCGATCGGCGGCCCCAACCCTCTGCTGACGACGCTCACCGTGGACGACCGCGCGGTGGGGCGCCTCGCCACCGAGCACCTCATCGCCCTCGGGCACCGCCGCGTTACCCATATCGGCGCCGACACGACGACCGACGCGGCGTCCTCGGTCCCCGCCCTGCGTCGCCGCGGCTTCACCGAGACGATGGATGCCACCGGCGCCGCCGCCGTGTTCGAGCCGGCCGACTTCACCATCGAGGGCGGCTCCGCGGCGGCCACCCGCACACTCCGCGGCGAGAACCCTCCGACCGCGATCTTCGCGGCATCCGACGAGATGGCGATCGGCGCGATCCTCGCGGCGCGCGAACTCGGCCTGCGCGTGCCCGCCGACGTCTCGATCATCGGGGTCGACGGGCACGAGCTCGGGCGGTGGTTCGGCCTCACGACCGTAGACCAGTTCGCGCGCGGCCAGGGCGAACGCGCGGCCGAGGCGGCTCTCGCCGAGCTCGACGGCGCCGACCCCGCCCCCGGCCTCGGGACCCTCCCGTTCGAGCTGGTGGATCGCGGGTCGACGGGTCCGGTCGACATTGACGCATCGCAAGCTCTCTAAGTGCCCCGGTGCTACACTGGTATCACACCCCCGGACGCTTCGGCTACCGGTTAGAAGGCCCCGCCTCGGCGGGGCCTTCGGTTTGTCGCCGCCACGACGAAGGCCGATGCAGCATCTGCCGCCCAAACTGCACCTCGTCCGGGAACTGGCTCTCCACGAGCGCCTCAGCGGTCACACACGCCACCACCGACGGGTTTGTCTTCTGCAGATCTTTGCTCTGCCGAAGCGTCGGCAACGGACTGATCCACCCGACGGCGACTCCCACCTCCTCCTGCAGCGTTCTGACCGTAGTGACTTGATCGGAGTCGTTCGTCAACATGCAGTACAGGCTGGCCGCGTTGCGATGCGCGTCCACGAGCATCCGAACGGCGAGATTTACGTCAGAGCCCTTCTCTTCAGTCTTTCGCACGGTCACCCGCACAAGCTTGCCGTCGTCTCCGAGCTCCGCCGGATGCTTCGGCATTGTTCGCTTGTCGATGCGGTAGGTGCCATAGTGCGGCGTGACCCGTCCCGTTGACTCCAGTGCGCGAATGTACGTCTGCTGCCGAATCGGACCCTGTGGGTCATCGCCAGCGCCTGCGCGGATCCGGGCGGTGAAGTAATGCACGTGAAGCACGTCATGCGCCGGAAGCAGACGATCCATTAAGGCCGGCAGGTCCAGCCACTTTGTCTCGGGGTAGCGCTCGAGGCAACGTCGGTAGAGGTTGAGCCCGTCCACGTACACGATGGCTGTTGGGCGTCCAGACGAGGGCATGCGGCGCAGTCTAGGGGCGAATAGGCGCCATCTGTGGCGCTACGCGACGGCGCGTCAGAGCATCGCCACCCCTGTCAGATCAGCGGAACGGTGCGACGACGCGGGGCCTCGGCATCCCGGACCCCGCGCCGAGATCAGCGCGCGGAGCCCTGGAGCGAACCCGTGGTCTCTTCGGCCGGGTCGGTCACCAGGCACGAGATCTCGCGGTCGCCCTGGGTCCAGGTGTCGCTCGAGGGACCGATGTAGTTGTACTCGAGCGTCGAGTCGGCGTACGAGATGCCGATGTAGGACTCGAACGCGGAGTCGCACTGCTCCTGCGCCGAGGTGGTGATCGCGTCGTCACCGGGGAAGGTGCCGTCGGGCACCGTGAAGTTGCCGAACACCTCGTACGTGTGCGGAAGGCCGCAGTCGACGAGGTTGTCGCTCGTGATGTACCCCGTCGAGACGTCGTCGAGGCACTGCCCGACCTGCAGCGACAGGAACTCGGTGGGCGCGTTCTGGTTCGGGTCGAAGAAGCCCCCGTCGTCGGTCGACTGCGCCTCCTCGGCCGCGGCGCCGATCACGACGAAGGCGAAGAAGAGGATCACGCCGATGATGGACAGCAGCGTCATCACGGAGCCGACGATGATGCCGGCGATCGCGAGCCCGCGACCCTTCTCTCCGGTGCGCTTGACCTGGGAGAGCCCGACCGCGCCGGCGATGATGCCGCCGATCGGCACGACGAAGCCCAGCACGAGCGCGAAGATCGACACGACGTTCGTGCGGTTGGCGTAGTCCACGGGCGGAGGGATGGATGCCGACCCGGCGTACGCCGGCACGCCGCCCGGCTGCGCTCCGGCGTAGGGGGCCCCGGTGGAGGGCGCGCCGGTGTACGGCGGGGCGGGCGGACCCGCCGGGGTTCCGGGTGCCGTCGCGCCCTCGGGCGCCGGAACACTGTCGCTCGCGGGAACCCCCTCGGGAGTCGCAGCCCCCGGTGCCGCCGCATCCGGTGCCGGCGGCACGGGCACCGCGCCCTCGACGAGACCCTGCTCCGCGAGCCGCACGCCGGTCCGGTGCGCCGCTTCACGAACGACATCACCCGCCTTGACCGCGCCGACCGCTCCGCCCTTGAAGAAGCCGCCGGCTGCGGAGTGGACGAACTCGACCACCGCGCCACCCGGCTCGTCCCTCACATGGACGTCGAAGCGGACGTGCATGTCCTGCCCGGCGAAGGCGCCCGCGATGAGGGTCGTGCCCAAGCTCCCGCGCGACACGTCGAGCGACCCCGTCGCCGTCGGCTGAACGGTGAACCCCTGCTCGACGAGGGCCGAGGCGACGGCGTCACGTGCCGGTCCGGCGGGGAGGGTGAGACGGATGACGACAGGCTCGGGCATGGCAACTCCTGGGGATTGTCCGCGACGACGTCGCGCAGAACAGGAGCATCATAGCGACGCGGTCCGCCCCCCGCCGGGACGGGCGAGGGCGTGACAAAACCCCTCCGGAGCGCTAGCGGATACGGCCGGGCAGGTCGTCGCGCGTCAACCGGTCGGCCTCGGCCAGGACGCTCCGCGCCGCATCCCGCGCCTCCTCCACGTTCCACAGCAGCACGCCGACGACGCGGTCGTCGTCGAGGTAGTAGACGACGCCTCGCTCGGGGTCGATCCAGTCCTCGACGGTGTCGAGCGAGGAATCCAGCGTTCCGACCGCCTCGTACCGGATGCCGAACACCGCGGAGTAGTAGTACGGCGTGTGCGTGTAGGGCTCGGCGGCGCCCGCGAGATTACGGCCCGCGGCCCGCCCCTGCTCGTTCGCGTTGTCGACGTGCTCGACGCGGCGACGCCCGAGGAGGCGGTCGGGGTAGCTCGCGACGTCGCCCGCGGCCCACACCCCGTCGGCGGAGGTGCGCAGCTGAGCGTCGACGACGACCCCGTCTTCCACGGTGAGCCCGGCCGCCTCGGCCAGCTCGGCGGCGACCTCGATACCGAGGCCGCTCACCACAGCGTCCGCGCGCACCACGTCGCCGTTCTCGAGCTCGAGGCGCGCGCCGTCGGCATCCGCTTCTCCGCCCGTGACCTTGGCGCCGGCCACGATCTCGACGCCCGCGTCCCGGAAGAGCTTCTCGAACCTCTCGGCGAGGGCCGCGGGGAAGATCGCGTCGCCGAGGACGGCGCCGGTGTGGATGAGCACCGTGTCGACGCCGTTCTGCACGAGAGCCGCGGCGAGCTCGGAGCCGATGTAGCCCCCGCCCACGACCGCGATGCGGTCGACCTCGTCCGCGAGCGCACGCAGTCGGCGGTAGTCCTCGGCGGTGCGGAACGTCAGCGCCCGCGCACCGCTCGAGCGGTCCTCGATCGGCAGGGGGACGGGCTTCCCGCCGGTGGCGAGGAGCAGGGTGCCGTACGTGAACGTCTGGCCCTCGGCATCCACTTCCCGCGCGTCGGGGCGGATCGCCGTCACGCGCGTGCGAAGCCGGATGTCGGCGCCGGTGTCGTCGGCAGTGCCGAGCGGCACCTTCTCCCACGTGAACTCGTCGTCGGTCCAGAGCTTCTTGCTGAGCGCGGGCCGCGTGTAGGGGGCGTCGACGTCATCGCTCAGGATGCCGATCGTCCCGTCCGCATCGAGCTCCCGGATGCCGCGCGCCGCCGTGTCCGCGACCATGCCGCCGCCGACGATGAGGTGATCGAAGTGAGTCGTGGTCATGCGGCCAGCCTTGCCGTCCCACCCGAGCGACCGGGGCGGCTTGCCAGGGGTCGTGGCATCCGGTAGCGGCCGCCGATCCCCTCCACGCGGCGGCGGCCGCCCAGGTTCGGTGTCCAAAACACCCGGACGATTTTCTGAGGGCTCCGGGTGTCTTGGACAGTCAACGCCCGGGCCGCGCACGGCACGAAGCGGTGCGGGCGCGGCGGGACGCGAGGTGGGGCGGCGAACTAGGCTCGATGCATGAGCGTCGACCTCGAGAACCTGTACATCGACCTGCACGCCCACCCCGAGCTGTCGTTCCAGGAGACGCGCACGGCGGGCGTCATCGCGCGGCACCTCACCGAGCTCGGGCTCGAGTTCGAAGAGGGGGTCGGCCGCACGGGCATCGTGACGCGGATCGACAACGGCGACGGTCCGGTCGTCTGGCTCCGCGCCGACACCGACGGGCTGCCGGTCGAGGAGCAGACGGGCCTCGCGTACGCGAGCACCGCCCGCGGCACCGACCCGGCGGGCAACGCGGTCCCGGTGATGCACGCGTGCGGCCACGACATGCACATCACGGCCATGATCGGCGCGCTCGAGCGGCTCGTCGCGACGACCGACGAATGGTCCGGCACCGTCATCGCGGTCTTCCAGCCCGCCGAGGAGTACGGCGCGGGCGCGCGCGCGATGCTCGACGACGGCATCCTGGACCGTTACCCGCGGCCCGACATCGTTCTCGGCCAGCACGTCACACCCCTTCCCGCCGGCACGATCGGCGTGCGCCCGGGCACCCAGATGGCGGCATCCGATGGGCTCACCGTGGTGCTGCACGGGCGCGGCGGCCACGGCTCGCGTCCGCACTCCACGATCGACCCGGTCGTGATGGCCGCGGCGACCGTCATGCGACTGCAGACGATCGTGTCGCGCGAGGTCGACCCGCGCGACGTCGCCGTCGTGACCGTGGGGTCGATCCACGCGGGGCTGAAGAACAACATCATCCCCGCCGAGGCGAAACTCGAGCTGAGCCTGCGCTACCCCGACGACGCCGCTCGCGACCGCGTGCTCGAGAAGGTCGAGCGCATCGTGCGTGCCGAGGCCCAGGCTTCCGGCGCCGAGCAGACCCCCACGATCACCACCGACCACACGCTCCCGCCGACGATCAACGACCCGGATGCCACGGCCCGCCTGACCGCGGCCTTCCGTCGGGCGTTCGGCGAGACCAGCGTCGTCGACCCGGGCATGTTCACCGGCAGCGAGGACGTCTCGTGGTTCGCGCGCGACGCGGGTGTACCACTCGTCTACTGGTTCTGGGGCGGGGTGGACCCCCAGAAATTCTCGGATGCCTTGGCCGGCGGCACGATCGAGCGCGACATCCCCACCAACCACTCGCCCTTCTTCGCCCCGGTGATGCAGCCGACGATCGACCGCGGTGTCGAGAACCTCGTCGTGGCGGCACGGGAGTTCTTGGGCTGACACGCTCGCGGCCCGCGCGCGTCCCGACACGTTCTCGCGATCGCGGGCCTCACCGATCCCCGACGGCGAGCGGTGAGGAGCTCGCGCTCCCGCGCCGAGGCCCGAGCGGGATGGGGGCGACGCGTTCGCGCGACGGGGACGATCACCGCGGGCCGGACGTCAGGTGATCGACGGCGCGCTTCCGGGAGCGCGCACGAACGCCGACGATGCCGACGCCCAGGAGGATCAAGCCCAGCGCGGCGGCCGCCACGAGCGGTGAGATCGTTCCTCCCGTCAGGGGGAGGACGACGTCCGCCGAAGGTGCCGTCGGGGGGACCGGGGACGGAACCGCGGGTTGTGGCGTGATCTCGACCTCGACGCCGACGCCCGCGGTCGCCGCGTCGACAGCCGTAGGCGCCCCGACGATCACGTGGGTCGCGAGGACGACCAGACTCACCCACAGGGCGTAAGACGAGCGGCCGTGCCGACGCCCCTCCTCCCTCGCCCGCTCGAGTTGCTGCTGGAAGGCCCTCCTCCGGCGTCGGTGGTCGAGCACCCACAGGAACCCGAGGAGCAGGGCGAGGAGCGCGAGGGCGAGCTGACTCCACGGAATGGTCGCCGTGGTGGCCGTGGCCGAGGAGGACGTGGGCCCGGTCTCGCCGTCGTCGACGACCGGCGCTGCCATGACATCGAGCGTGACGGACGTGAGGAACAGCGGCCACACTCCGTCGACGGAAAGCGTCGTGGATCGCGATTCGCCGGGAGCGAGTTCGCTGAAGCCCTCAAGAGGCGTCGTCGTCGACGCGAGGCCGGCCGGGCCGGAAACGGTCACCGACCCCTGAGGGTCGAGGCGGGTGTTCCCCGTGTCCGAGATGGTGGCGCGGACCTCGAGGGTGCCCGGCGCGAAAGGGTTCCAGGAGGGATGGTAGGTCGCTTCGGTGGTGGCCGCGAGAGCGGGCGCCAGATCCCCGGTGACCCGGGTCATGACGCGGAAGCCGATGCGTGATTCCACACCCACCGTCCCCCCTCCCGTGAGAACCCCGGCCGCGACGCCGGCGGCGTGATCCCCGGGAGTCGCGGTGGTGGGGACGCTCACGGTGAACGGAATGGACCGGCTTTCACCGGGGGCGATCGACGCGGAGTCGGGGAGGGTGATCCACGTCCCCGCCTCGGTCGAGGGCTGGTCCGCGGGGAGCATGTTGAATCGCCCGGTCTCGGTGAAGTACCCGTCAGCGGCTGACAGCCGAAACGTCGTGGTCTCCGAGCCGAGATTGGTGACGAGCATGTGCTCGCGCACCGTCTCGCCGGGAGCGAGCGCCAGCTCGACCCAGGAGCGATGGTCGGCCTTGCCGTCGGCATCCGCCGGCTGAACGGACCAACTGACGGGAGTGTGCCCGTCGGACGTGGATGCCGTCGCCGAGAGAGGCGAGAGGACGCTGTACGCGACGACGGCGAACCCGACGACGGCGAACCCGACGACGAGGCCGCGGCCGAGGCGATCGACGGGCTTGTGGATATCCCGGATCCGACTCCGCGGATGACCGAGTCGGACCCGGAACATCGACATCACTCGAAGAGGGAGAGGGTGATGGTCGAGCTGTACGTGCCGGCGGCCACCGTCGGCTCCACCTTCAGAACCAGGTTCGCGGATGCCGTGGAGGTCGTCCCGGACGCCGGGACAGCCGCGGGATCACCCAGGTAGAGCAGCTCCTGGTCGACTAGACCGCGGTTCAGCGGGGTCTCGCCACCACCGGCGGGATCGAGGGACGTGTCGACGTCACCGCCGAGGGACACGCCGTCTTCGTCGCCGGAGACGAGTTGCGGGGACCACCCCAGGTGGTCGGCGCTGATGGTCTGCCCGTCCGCGCTGGTGAACGCGCTCGCGCTTCCGAGCACGTACCACCCGTCTCCGCTTGCGATGTCGGCGGGGTCACGGGTGTCCGTGACCGTCACCCGCGGCAGCGTTCCGGTGAACTGCCGCACGGCGCCGGTCGAGCCGTCCTCCGTCAGCGTCGCGCGTCCGGGCTCCACCGTCATGGCCAGAGCGCCGGTGCCGGGCTGCGCCGCGATGTCGACGTCGACGCCGACATCGGTACTGCCTCCCGGGGCTGTCGCGGCGAATGCCGCCGGCGAGCCTCCCGCGATGAGGAGCGCGGTGGCGAGGGTCACTGCGCCGAGGGTGGGGAACTTCTTCATGATCTGTCCTTCGGGTGGGGCGGTGCGGGTGTCACCGCGCAAAAACATGGGCGAAGTCGGCACAGCGCTTCGCGGGGGTGCGGGGTGGGGGGGCCGCCACCCCACCCCGGCAGGGTTCAACGCTGAGCGGCGTACGCGACCGTGGTCTCCGCGGTGATCTGCTTGCCGTCGACGGTCGCCGATTGAGTGATCTTGACCTGCCCCGCGGGGAAGCTGGCCTTCGTCGAGTTGAAGGAGGCGCTCACCTTCTTGCCCGGTGCCACGTCGGCGAACGTCTTGTTGCCGAACGCCGTGGCGACCACCATGGTCGTGGCGACCTGGGACGTGTTCGTGGCGTCGACGGTGAGGTACGCCTTCGTCCCGATCTTTCGCGCGGACGTGGTCGCGTTCACGGTCAGGGTCGGCGCCGGAGCGGCCGTGCTGGTCGTGACGACGTCGCCGAGGCGAGCCGGGGCGATCACGACGTAGTCGATGTTCGGGGCGAAGTGCCCGTCACTACCGAACGTCAGCGCCCCCTGCGAGGTTTTCAGCGTGACGGGGATCGTGCGCTCCCAGAAGCTGTTCCAGGAGTACGTGTACCGGAAGTACGCCTGACCCACCTGCCCGGTGCCCGCTTCCGACACCGCCAGAGGACGATCGACCACTTGGGGGTTGTAATCGTGGCGACCCGAGACCTCCGCGTTGGAGTACTTGACGACCACGTCATAGTCCCCCGCGGACGAGAATCCGGCGGCACGCGGAATGGTCAGAGTGTTGGCCGCTCCGTTGCCGAGATACCCGACGTATCGGTCGTTCGAGACGTTCGAGCCGGTCGATGCGGCCAGACTGCCGATCGCCGCGGCACCCGCCAGTGCACCGGACTCGGCCTCGACCTTGACCGCAGCCGTGTCGGCTTCGGCCACGCGCACCGTCGACAGCGAGGCGAGCGCGATCCCGGTGGACGAGCGCACCTCGATCTCGTTGATGCCTTCGGACAGGTGCACGCGGGCGACGCTCGACCAGGAGCCCGCTCCCGCCGGGGACGCGTCGGCGACGCGGCGACCGTTCACCGAGATGTTGACATCGGACGCGGCGGTCGTGGAGTAGTTCACCGCGACGTCGTAGTAGCCCGATTGGAAGGCCGTCGCGTAGACGTCGGCGCGGCCGTCGCCCTGGATGACGGCAGACCCTCGCGCACCCTGTCGGTCGTAGGCGAGCTGCGCACCGCCGGCGAGCCGGATGGTCGACGCGGGGTAGACCACCTTCTCGCCGTCGGTCACGTCCGTGAGGACGAACTTGTCGAGCGTGATGTCGGCGTTGGGCAGCACGGTCGACCCGTCGGCACTCGCGCGCAGCGAGAGAACATGCTTTCCGGCCGTGAGAGTGACTTCCACCTCCGCGCTTCCGCGGTACTTCCACCGACTGTTGTCGTTCAGCGCGAGATCGGCGGTGTACTGCACGGTCGTGGGACGCGCACCGTCGATGAACAGCGCGTGCCGCCCGGGGACGCCGGGGGTCGCTCCCACCACCTGGAACCGGTACTTTCCGTCGCGCGGGACGTCGACGCTCCAGTCGGCTTTCGACGAGGCGTTGTTGAACGAGCCCACGTCGCGACCGTGCGAGGCGAGGAAGATCCATCCCCCTCTGCTCGTGGGCGGCTGGTCATAGACGCGGGCGCCGGTGAGGGCCGTGTCCTCCGCTTCGACCGACGTCGACCAGGGCTGCACGCTGGCCGGCACGGCATCGCGCTGCGGTGTCACGACGAGCTGATATCCCGCGTACCTGTCGTAGTTGGGGACGGTGACCTGCAGGGCGCCGTTCGTCACCGCCACACCGGACAGGGTGGACACGACCCGGGGCGTCGCCGCGAGTCCCTCAGCTCCTGACAACGGCGCCTCGCGCACTTCCACATCCACGCGGTTGCCGAAGGTGCCGGCATCCAATCCCGTCAAAGAGAGGGAGACGGTCTCCGCGCTCGATCCGCCGTACAGGACGGTGGCCTTCTTGTCCGCGCTGTCGATGGCACCGATTCCCTGAAGGGTGTCCGCGACGTTGAGCTGCGGCGGGGTGACCTTCGCGGTCTTGCTGCCGGCGAGGTCGCCGTACCACTTGAACATCCACCATCCGGCGTTCGCGCCGTTGGGGCGCGCGGAGTTGTCGGAGAAGTTGCCGGCGTAGTTCCAGTACGCGGTCTGCGCGTCGACCTTCGTGTCCTCGAACATCGAGAACCACTGGATCAGCTGGCCCGGGACCCCCATGTCGCGCAGGAGACCGTACTCGGTGATGTTGATCTCGAGCGGGCTGATGCCGCGATCGGCCTCCAGCTTGCGATACTCCGCGTAGTGCGAGCGGTAGGTCGCGAGGTTGTCGATGCCGAGCTCGTGCCAGATCATGTACTGCGGCAGCGTGCCGGTCTGTTTCGCGTAGTCGAGCCACGTCGCCGTTCGATCGGCGTGCCACGAGGCGTCGCCGGGACCGCCGATGACCGGCGTGAGTCCGTGGCGGGCGTACACCTCGCGGATCTTGTCGACCGCGGCCTTCCAGTCCGGCAGGAACTGCTGGGTGAAGACGGTCCCATCCGCGTACCAGTTGCCCGCGTCGGGCTCGTTGAACGGGATGAAGACGTACTTGTCGGGGTATTGCGATTTCGTCGCCACGGCCTCGGTGACGAATTCGACGACCTCGAGATAGTCCCAGATGCCGTTGGACTGGTTCGTGTACGTCCCGTCCGCCTGGTTGTAGGTGCGGTCGTCACCGGGGCGCTTCCCCCCGTTGTAGGCCCAGTCGGGGTAGTAGTCCTGCACGTAGATGTCGAGCTGGGTGCCGTTCTTGTCGAAGAAACCGTCCTCGACCTTGAGCGCGTCGCCACTGGGGTGCTGCGTGCCGAACGGCGCCTTCTGCGACGTGTTCGTGACATGGGCGCCGTTGATCAGCGCCTGGGTGGGCGCTCCTTCGTCGCCCAGTCCGTACAGCGTGCCGGATGCGCCGCCACGGAAGTCGCCGGTCGTGTTGGCGAAGTCGACGGCCAGGGTGTCAGAGGTGGCCGCCGTCGCGGGGGGCGCGACGGCCGCGAGCGCGCCGAGTGCCAGGGCTCCTACTGCGCTCGTTGCAATCCATCGGGGGTGTCTCATCGGGCTGTATCTCCATCGATCAGAGGGCGCGACGTTGCGCCCGCGAGAAATGTACCGACAGAGTGATAACGGTTTCAAGAGGAATTTGATAACGGTTTCATGCCGTACTTGATAACGGTTTCATGTTCGGCTAGCGTCCCTCTCAGTTCGACACGACGGAGAGACGAATGACGACGACGCAACCCGCAGCCACCGGCGCGAAGCACACCCTGGCGTGGGGCAACGACCGGGTGACGCTGACGTTCGACTGGGATGCCGAGTCGCCCGTCACGTGTTCCGCCATCACCGTCGCCGGTCGCACCCTGCCCGTGCACCGCGTCCCCGCCGTCGAGATCCTCACCGCCGATGCCGGCCACCGCCCCGCCTCCGGGCGCCTCGCCCACACCGAGCACGGCGCGCGGCTGCGGTACGTCGACCACCGCGAGATCGACGAGAACGGCACCCGCCGGCTCCTGATCCGGGAACGCTCGGGCGACCTCGAGGTGCGGCTCGAGCTGACCGCGCGCGACGGAGCCGCCGCCGTCACGAGCCGCGTGATCGCCAGCAACGTCGGCGACGGGCGCATCGTGCTCCGCGCCGTCGCGTCGTGGGTGGCCGGATTCACCGCTCGTGATCGCTCCGACGACGCCCTCGCCGGGTGGGAGCGCGTCACGGGCACCAACGACTGGCTCGGTGAGGGCCGGTGGACGCGCACTCCCCTGCGTGGTCCCGACTTCGTCCCCCTCGCCGAGCACCTCACCGGCCACAACCCGCGCGGAGCGCTGGCCGCCGTCTCCACAGGAACCTGGTCGACCGCGCATCAGCTGCCGACCGGCATCCTGGAATCCCGCGAGGCATCCCTCGCCCTCGCCTGGCAGATCGAGCACAACGGCGCGTGGCGGTGGGAGATCGGCGAGGACACCGCCGGCGCCTACCTCGCGCTCTCCGGCCCCACCGACGCCGACTCCGGGTGGAGTCGCGTCCTCACCCCGGCCGAGAGCTTCGAGAGCGTCCCCGCGACGCTCGCTTTCGGCGTCGACGCCGTGGCCGCGATCGGGGCCCTGACCGACCACCGCCGGGCCACGCGCCGCGCACATCCCGACAACGTCGCGATGCCCGTGATCTTCAACGACTACATGAACACCCTCGACGGCGACCCCACCACCGAGAAGCTCCTCCCCCTCATCCGCGCCGCGGCCGGAGTGGGCGCCGAGGCGTTCTGCATCGACGCCGGCTGGTACGACGACTCGGGCTACTGGTGGGACTCGGTGGGGGCCTGGATGCCGTCGACCACCCGCTTCCCGGGCGGATTCGGCGAGGTGATCGACGCGATCCACGCCGAGGGGATGATCGCCGGACTCTGGCTGGAGCCCGAGGTGGTCGGCATCCAGAGTCCGATCGCCGACGTGCTCCCCGCGGAGGCGTTCCTCCAGCGCAACGGGGAGCGCGTCGTGGAGCACGACCGGTTCCATCTCGATCTGCGTCACCCCGCCGCGCGCGCGCACCTCGACGCCGTCGTCGACCGCCTGGTGTCCGAGTTCGGGATCGGCTTCTTCAAGATCGACTACAACGTCAACCCCGGACCCGGCACCGACCGCGACGCCGACAGCGTCGGCGACGGCCTCCTCCGCCACAATCGCGCGCACCTGGACTGGCTCGACGGCGTGCTGGATCGGCATCCGGATCTCATCGTCGAGAACTGCAGCTCCGGCGCGATGCGCATGGACTACGCGATGCTCTCGCGCCTGGCGATGCAGTCGACCTCGGACCAGCAGGACTTCCGCAAGTATCCGCCGATCGCCGCGAGCGCACCGATCTCGATCCTCCCCGAGCAGGCCGCGAGCTGGGCCTATCCCCAGCCCGAGATGGATGCCGAGGAGTCGTCGTTCTGCCTCGTCACGGGCCTGCTGGGTCGCTTCTACGTCTCGGGTCACCTCAACCGCATGAACGACGAGCAGCGCTCGCGCGTCGCCACCGCCATCTCCGTCGCGAAGGATCTGCGCGGCGAGATCGCGACCGCGCACCCGCACTGGCCGCTCGGACTCCCCCGCTGGGACGACGCGTGGGTCGCGCTCGGTCTGCGCGGCAGCGACAGCGCCCTCGTCTCGATCTGGCGGCGAGGGGGCGCGAACGCGACCACCCTGTCGTTCCCCCACCTCGTCGGTCACGACGTCGAGGTGACCCCGGTCTTCCCCCTGGACCTCCCCGCCTGGCACACCGACTGGGATGCCACGACGGGAACCCTCCACGTGCGCGGCACCGATACCCGTCTCGCCGCGCGCACCCTGCGTCTGTCGTATCGGCTCCCCGAGGTCGACGACGACGCCCGCACCGGATCACACTGATCACACCAACAAGGAGCAATTCAATGAAGAAGCGGTTCTTCGCCGCGACGGCCGTCGCCGCCGTCGCAGCACTCGCCCTGGCCGGCTGCTCGGACCCCGGCGCCGGCGGCGGCAACGCGGCGCCCGCCGACTGGCCCGCGCAGGACACGAAGCTCGACGGCACCACCCTCACGATCTGGGCGGCGCAGAACTCGAACAAGATCCCCGACAGCGTCGTGAAGGGCTTCGAGGCAGCGACCGGGGCCACGGTCGACGTCGTGACGATCCCCGACCCGTACGAGCAGAGCGTGCAGACCAAGGTGGCGACGGGCGACAAGCCCGACCTGGCCTTCTGGCAGCCCACGGCCTCGCAGCTGACGGCGCTCAACGCGTCGACGAACCTCCAGTCCCTGGACGGTGCCCCCTTCATCGACGCCTACACGCCCGAGCTGAAGGACATCACCGGCATCCTGAACGGGACGCGCTACGCCGCCCTCATCACGACCCCGGCGGTCGAGGGCGTCTATTACAACAAAGAGGTGTTCGCGAAGGCGGGCATCACGAAGACACCCGGCAACTGGGACGAATTCCTCGCCGACGCGCGCCAGCTCAAGGCCGCCGGTGTGACCCCGTTCTTCGACTTCGGCGGCGGGACCCCGTGGGCCAGCCAGTGGTGGGTCTCGGTCCAGCTGGCGGACGCCGCCAAGGACGGCCTGTGGGAGCGCGTCAACAAGAACGAGGAGAAGTTCACCGACCCGACCATCCAGGGCGCGATCGACACCTATCAAGGCCTCATCCAGGAGGGCCTGTTCAACGCCAACCTGAAGACGGCAAAGTTCGAGGACCAAGGCCCCGCACTGCTCTCGGGCGAGGCCGCCATGGCCGTGCAGGTGAACTCGTTCTTCGGGCAGCTGCAGTCCCTCGCCGACACGGCGGAGCTCAACGAGAAGATCGGCTTCTTCCCCATCTCGCCCTCGGGCAACGTCGGCACCTTCATCCCCGACCAGTCGAACGCCCTCGTGGCCTTCAAGACGGGGGATGCCAAGCGCGAGGCCGCGGCGCGTCAGCTGCTGTCGTACTGGCTCGGCGACGGCTACAGCGACTTCGTGCAGGCGCAGAAGACGGTGTCGCTGCAGACCGCCGTGAAGTCCTCGTCGGACGTGCCCCAGGCGCTGCTCGACGTCAGCACGTCGCTCGGCGACTCGGTCGGTTCGATGCAGGCCCTCGCGGTCGCGAACCCCGACCTTTACCTCAACCTCGGTGACATGATCCAGGGCACCAAGACGCCCACGGAGGTCGCCGACGCCACGCAGAAGCAGTTCGCCGAGCTGGCCAAGGCCATCGGGGCCCCCGGCTTCTGATTCCCCGGGGCGCCGGGTCTCGACCCGGCGCCCCCTTCCCGGGAGGAACCACCCATGACATCGACCCTCGAGCGTCCCCGCACGGTGACGCCGCCGCCGCGTTCCCCACGATCCGCCCCGCGCGGTCGGCACGCGAAGGACCATCCCCTGTGGTTCCTCATCCCCGCACTGGCGGTGCTGGTGGTGTTCTTCGCGGTCCCCACCGTCTTCAACTTCGTCTACGCGTTCACCAACTGGTCGAGCTTCAAGAGCTCGATCGACTTCATCGGCACCGACAACTTCGCGTCGCTGTTCTCCAACGGCTCGCTCGTGAACGCCCTCACGGTGACGCTGATCTACGCGGTCCTGGTGGCGATCTTCCAGAACCTCTTCGGTCTCGCCCTCGCTCTCCTGCTCGAGCGCGACACCCGCACGAACCGCGCGCTGCGCGTGGCGTTCTTCGTGCCGGTGATCATGTCCGCCCTCGCTGTCGGCTACATCTTCCAGGCGATGCTCAAGCCCGACGGGGCGCTCAACGACATCCTGAGCGCCGTGACCGGGCAGAGCATCGACATCGCCTGGCTCGGCAGCACCACCTGGACGATCGTGGTGGTCGCGCTGATCCACGCGTGGAAGTGGATGGGGCTGTCGATGCTCATCTACCTCGCCGGACTGAAGACCATCAACGACGACATCCTCGAGGCCGCCCGGCTCGACGGCGCCGGATGGTGGACCACGTTCCGCGCGATCCGGTTCCCGTTGCTCGCCCCCGCCGTCACCTTCAATGTCGCGACCGCTCTCCTGGGGTCGATGAACGGCTTCGACATCGTGCAGGCCACCACCGCCGGCGGACCCGGCGGAACCACCGAACTGCTCAACATCTTCATCTTCCGAACCTTCGGCCAGGGCCTGTTCGCCCAGGCCACGACGATGAGCCTCGTGCTGTTCCTCGTGGTCGCGATCCTGGCCTTCCCCGTGATCCGTTTTCTGCGCAAGCGGGAGGACGTGCTGTGACCGAGACCATGACCCTGACCACCGGCCGCGCCCGGCGGATCCCCCGGCGGCGTTCGCCGCTCGGCCGCTTCGTGCAGCCGGTGGCGGCGATCCTCGTCGCTGTGGTGCTCCTCGGCATCCCGTTCCTGCTCACCGTGCTCACCGCGTCCAAGACGCAGGCGGAGGCGTTCGTCCCCTCCCTCGCCCTCCCGTCGGAGTGGCACCTGCTCGACAACTTCGCGACCGTGATCGGAGACGGTCGCATGATCGCCGCCTTCGGCGGCAGCGTCCTGGTGATGGTGCCCGCCGTCCTCGGTGTGCTGATCCTCGGCTCGATGGCGGCATGGATCCTCGGGCGTCGGCGCTCGCGCGGCCTCGCCTTCGTCTACGCCGTCGCGATCAGCGGCATCGTGCTACCGCCGGCCGTCGTCACGATCGTGCTGCTGCTGCGTCAGCTGGGATTGGCCGGCACGCCCGTCGGCATGATCGGGGTCTACATGGGGATGTACATGTCGACCGTGATCTTCTTCGTCACGGGCTTCGTGCGCACCATCCCCGTGGAGCTCGAGGAAGCCGCTCGCGTGGACGGGGCCTCGCCCGTCCGGGTGTTCGTGAAGATCATCCTGCCGCTGCTCATGCCGGTGCTCGCGACCGCGACCATCCTCATCTGCCTGTACATCTGGAACGACGTCTTCTACGCGCTGTTCGTCGTCGGGGGTCGGCTCGACACCCTGCCGCTGAACCTCTACCAGGTGGCGAGCGCCGGTCTGTACCTTCAGAATTGGCATCTGATCTTCGCGTACATCATTTTGATGAGCCTCCCCCTGCTCATCACGTTCATGGTGGCGCAACGCAAGATCATCTCGGGCATCACCAGCGGCGCCGTCAAATGAGGACGGGCGCCGCGCACAGACGGAGCGCAATGGACCCTTCCCGCACGAAACCGGCCACGATCGCCGACGTGGCGGCGCGCGCCGGGGTGTCGGTGCCGACGGTGTCTCGTGTGCTGACCGGCGCCGCCAAGGTGAGCCCCGCCAAGCGCGAGGCCGTGGAAGAAGCCATCGCGGCGCTCGGCTTCCGGCCGAGCGCCGCTGCTCGTGTGCTGGCATCCCGCAAGGCGCAGGTGATCGCCGTGATCGCGGGGGACACGTCGCAGTACGGCTACGCCGAGACCATCCGCGGAATCGAGGAGGCCGCGCGTGCCGGCGATTACACCGTGATGATCACCGTGGTCGAGAGCACGGACGACGACGAGATCGACCGTGCGATCGCGGCGACACTGGCTCAGCCGCTGGCCGGGGTGTGCGTGCTCAAGTTCGACCCGCCCGGCGTCGCCGCTCTGCATCGCATCCCCGCGTCGCTGCCGGTGGTCGCCCTCTCAGGCGTCCGCGAGCCCGGACTCCGTCAGGCGGTGCTCGACGAGTCCCGTGCCGCGGAGGAGCTCACGGACCACTTGCTGGACCTCGGCCACGCGACCGTGCATCACGTGCGGGTTCCGCCGTCGCGCCGCGAGGACGGCCGAACGACCGGCTGGCGCCGGGCACTGAAACGTCGCGGGGCCGTCGTCCCCCCGCTGAGCGACGCATCGTGGGACCCCCGTTCCGGGATCGAGATCGGTCGTCGCCTCGCCGATGACCCGACCGTGACCGCGGTGTTCTGCGGGAACGACGAGATCGCCATGGGCGTGATCCGCGGGATCGTGGCATCCGGTCGCCGTGTTCCCGACGACATCTCCGTCGCGGGGTTCGACGACCACCCGCTCGCTTCTCTCTGGACGCCCCCGCTCACCACGGTCGATCAGGACTTCGCCGGCCTCGGTCGGCGCGGGCTCCAGCTGCTGCTGAACGAGATCGCCGGGGAGACGGGGCGCCGGTTCTCGTCCGAGCGCCCGCAATTGGTCGTGCGCGAGAGCACCGCTCCGCCGCCCGCGGACGCGGCGATCCGGCGCATCGTCTGACGCGCCCCCTCTCGACGCTCGGCGAACCACCTGCAAGGGTGGAGGGATGAGCGCGACGCAGAGGGACGCCCCGGTCACCGCCGACGACGACCGCGATGGGCTCCTGCCCGGAGCCGCGATCATCGCCGGCATCCGTTCGCTCGTCATCTGGGGCATCGTCGCCGCGGTGATGATCGGGCTGTTCGTCCGCGGGTCGTACGGGAGTTGCTCCGGCGGCCTCGCGAGCGACGGCGAGGGATTCCTCGGCGCGGATGGGAAGCCGACCGACATCGAGCCGATCTGCGGCACGGTGACGATGAGCCCGAGTCCGCTGATCTACGTCATCTTCGCGGTGATCGTCGTGGCCGCTCTCACGCGCGTGCTGGGGCGGGCGGCGGACATCGATCACGCCCTGCGGATCCTGAACAACGCGCGCATGACGATCGTGGTCGTGACCCTCGTCGGTCTGGCGGTCACGTGGTTCGCGATCATGACGCTCCGGATCGACGACTGGAGCGGGTTCGCGGTGTGGTCGCCCCTGCCCTTCGGGCAGTTCGAGGTCGAGACGCACCCGATCTCGCAGCGCTGAACCTTCCGAGGCCTTGGACGCAAGGCCTCGGTGACAGCGCGCCCGCGCGCGTACCGTGACGGTCGTGACGTTCAACGACAACGCCCGGGTCGGGGGCAATTCCGCGAAGCGCCGAGGCGGCGGAACCGTCGCCGCGGTAGGCGGCGGGGCGGTCGGCCTCGGGGCTGTCGTCGTGCTGCTCATCTCGCTCTTCACCAACACCGATCTGACCGGGCTGATCGGCGGCGGGGCCGCCCCGGGACCGGAGAGCGGCGGAGAGGCTATCGCGAACTGCGAGACCGGGGCCGACGCGAACAGCGACGACTCGTGCCGGTTGGCGGCGGCATCCCTCAACATCGATCAGTTCTGGCAGGAACGCCTCGACGGCTACCGCGAGCCGCAGCTGATCATCGTCGACCAGGCGACCGGAACCTCGTGCGGGACGGCCTCGAACGCGACGGGCCCGTTCTACTGCCCGCCCGACGAGACGGTCTACGTCGACCCCACGTTCTTCGCGATCCTCCGTGAGCAGTACGACACGACCGCGGGCCCGCTCGCGCAGCTCTACGTGCTCGCGCACGAGTACGGCCACCACGTGCAGAACCTCACCGGGGTCATGGAGCAGTACCCGAACAACGGCACCGGCCCCGACAGCAACGGCGTGCGGACGGAGCTCCAGGCGGACTGCTTCGCCGGCGCCTGGGTCACCGCCGCCGGGGAGCAGGTCGACGAGGACGGGACGCCCTACCTCCAGCCGCCGACGGCGCAGCAGATCAGCGACGCCCTGGCGGCCGCGGCCGCGGTCGGCGACGACCACATCCAGGCGGAGTCCGGTCGCGGCATCACCCCCGAGAGCTGGACGCACGGATCGAGCGAGCAGCGGCAGCGCTGGTTCGACGCCGGGCGGGCGGGCGGCGTGAACGCCTGCGACACGTTCGCGGTGGCGGGGCAGGACCTGTAGGTCGCGGCATCCGGCTCGCCGCCTTCCGGCGGAGTTCCCGGGTGAGACGCCGGTTCAGGATGCCGTGACCCGGCGTGTCCGCGGCCGACTCCGCGCGGCGGCACGCGCCACCCGGAGTACCTTGCTGCGGGACGCACGCCGACCGTGGCGCCACCACCCCACCTCCGCGGGACGGCGGCGCCACGGCGGCGCGTCACTCCTCGCGCGGACGCGTCCGGAGGATGATCACGACGATGACGCCCACGAGCACCACGACGCCTCCGCCGACGAGGAGTCCGAGCGTGAGGCCCGACAGGCCGCCGCTCGGCGCCGTGTCGGGCGACGCCGAGGGCGCCTGCCCCGCGCTGACCGCCGCCGCGCAGGGGGACTGCTCGGCCCCCGTCGCGGTGCCAGCCGCTGTGGAGGTGAACGAGAACGACCCCGAGATGGGGTGCCCGTCCGACGAGATCGCCCGCCACTCCACCTGGTACTCACCGGCGGCCCCGAGCGCGACCGGGGCCGTGAGTGTCGGCCCGGACAGGTCGACGCAGTCCGTCTCGTAGTGGCGTCCGTCCGGCCCGAGCACGATGACGATGTTGCCTCCGTCGTACCCGAGCAGGTTGGCGCTGAAGTCGAGCGACACCTCCGACAGCGACGAGACGGTCGCCCCCGAGGAGGGGGACGTCGACTCGAGGCTGTCGTGCGCCGAGGCGGCCTGCGCCCCGCCGAGCACGACGCCCAGCGCGATCGCCGCGATCGCCGCGGTCCGCGCGAGGGCGTTCGACGCGCGCATGCTCAGCCGCGCTTCGGACGACGGGCGAGAGCGAGGGCCCCGAGCACCGCGCCGATCGCGCCCACGACGAGGGCGGCGATGCTCAGACCGAGAGCGGCTCCCGAGGAGTCCGACGAGGACCCGGATGCCATGGCATCCATGTCATGATCCGTCGACGACGGAGCCGCCGAAGCCGCGCCGTGGCTGTGCTCCCCGGTCGGCGGGGTGTCGTCGACGTAGAGCACCGGGGCGGGCTCGAGCGAGGAGTCGGCCGCGACCTGGTCGGGCGTCGCCGCCCAATCGACGACGGACCCGTCCGAGTAGGTCTGCTCGGCGGGCAGGACGAGATGGCCGACGTCCGGCACCGGTCCGAGCACGGCGGAGAAGATCTGGAACTGGTCCTGACCGATTCCCACGCCCGGGTCGGCCTGCCACACGATCTTCAGGGGAGCGTCGCTGATGGTGTTCCCCTCCACCTGGACGGGCGCGGGGAGCGCACCCTTCTCGACGGTCGCGGTCCAGCCGGGAACGGGCTGCACGAGCACGGCGCTGAGCGGGGTGTCGGTGGGGAGGGTCACCTCGAGCTTGACGGTGGAGGCCGTCTCCGACTCGGTCGGGACACGGAAGTTGACCGTGGCGTAGCTGCCCGGGGTGGCGGTGTTGGGGGTGACGGTCACGTGAGCGGATGCCGCCAGCGGCACGCCGATCGCGAGGACGGCGCCCGCCGCGAGGCCCACGAGGGCACGGCGAAGGAAGGGAGAACGAGACATGGTGCTGCTTTCTGCGAAGGCGCGCGCGAGCGTCTCGCGTCGCGCGAGGGTGTGAGGGTCGAGGAATCACGCCGCGAGCGGCGGACCTCGATGCCTCATCACCGACAGCACGGCGATCCCCGTCGCCGGCAGGCGCTGCTCGACGGCCGGATCGGGGACGCGGAAAGGCACCGGGTGCGGCGCCAGGGCCCGCAGGGCGCGGAACGTCGCAGCCAGGAAGCCGGCAATCGCGCACAGCGCGCGCTCCCCCATGCCCAGAGCGAGGATCGTCAGCACGGCGGCGGCCGCGTGAGCGACCCACATCCAGGGCGAGTGCCCGATGTGCGCGGGCGGGAGCATGGCGGAGGGCGCGGCGTCGAGCAGCGCGACCGCGCCGTGGTGACCGAGGTGACTCGCGGTGCCACCCCCGCGCAGGTCGAGCGACAGCAGCGCGTGGAACGCCGCCTGGCTGAGGACGACGGCGAGTGCGAGCCGGCTCCACGACAGAGCCCGACCCGCGAGGAGGACGCACACGGGAGCCGCGACGCACAGCGCCAGAACGATGTTGAGCAGCGACGGCAGCTCGGCGGCCACGGAGGCGTGCGCGACGGTCGTCACGAACGTCGCGAGGGTCGCCGCGGCGACACCGCGCCCCGCGCGCTGCGCACGTCCCGCTCTCGACGCCATGGGCAAAGCCTAGGCCGCCGGTGACGGGACCGTCTCAGAGAATGCTCGCCCGCAGAGCATCCCAGGCATCGTGCGCGGCGTCGGCGAGCAGCTCGACGTCGGGAACCGCCTCGGGATCGACGCAGAACCCGATGCCGAGCCAGCGGTCGTTCGAGATCGCGGCGACGCGCAGCGCGTGGCGGGGGCCGGGTTCCGACGAGGTGTAGACGTGCGCGACGCGGCGTCCCCCGACCGAGACCGCCACGCGCGGGCCGGGCACGTTCGACACGGCGAGCGCGAACTCGCGCGGGTCGTCCGCGAGACCGCGGAGCGCGGCGCCGACGGGGCCGGCCAAGGCGAGGGCATGGAAGAGCTCGTCGAGCGCGCGGGCGTCGTGACCGTGTTTCCGGGCCCGGGTGTCGGCGCTGATGAGGTCGAGCCGCCGCGGGTCGTCGCCCTCGTGCAGGTGCAGTCCCACGTCGACGAACGAGTCGCGGTTTCCGGATGCCGCGGCGTCCTCCCCGCGTTCGTGCAGGCTCACCGGCACCTGGGCGTTCAGGTGCGGCACGTGGCCGTGGTGCAGCAGGCGGCGCCGCAGCGCTCCCGCGATGACGGCGAGGAGCACGTCGTTGACGGTCGCGTGCTCCGCTCGCGCGGCCCCGACCGCGCGGGCCTCGGCGAGGGGGACGTCGACGAACGCGAGAGCGCGATGCGCCGTGATCGGGCGATCGAACGGCGAGTGCGAGCCCGGGTGACCGAGCTCCCGGGCCAGGGTCAGCGGCATCCGTTCCCATTCGCTCCATCGGGAGGGTCGGGCTTCGGGATCGCGGATGCCGACCTCGTGCGCCGGGGCGTCGTGCGGCTCGAGGACGACCGACTCGAGGAACCGGACGGCCGTGAGCCCGTCGGCCACCGCGTGGTGGAGGCGGATCGCGAGGGCCTCGCGCCCGTCGGCGAGCGGGCCGATGAGGTCGATCGTCCAGAGCGGGCGGCCGCGGTCGAGGGGCTCCGACATGAGCTGCCCCACGGTCGCGCGAAGGGCTGCGGGGTCGGCGGCGGGGCGCTGACGCACGTGGTGCGCGAGATCGACCTCGCCGCCGTCGATCCACGCGGGGCCGTCGTCCTCGTCGACCACGACGTGCCGGCCGCGGGGGAAGGCCGGAAGCCGCGCGGCGACGTTCGTCCGCACGGTCTCGAGATCCAGCGCCTCGCCCGGCTCGAGCACGAGCAGCTTGAGCGCGTGCCCGCGCACGACGTCGGACTCCAGCGCCAGGATGCGCGCATCCGCGGCCGACAGTGGCTCCCCCATGGGCCTACGGTAGCGGCGACCTTCCCTCCGGCGTGACCGCGGTTCCCAGGTCACGGCGATCGTGAAGGACCCGGTGCACCCGGATGGCGTCTTCGTCGCAGGTGTAGAGCAACCGAGACGGAGATCCGGGCACGCCGATTCCTCGCCGCCTGACCCGCCCCGTGAACCCGCGCCCGCTCGTAGCCTGAGACCATGCCCGCCGCCGACGACCTCCGCGATGCCCTCGTCGCGCGCATCCACGACACCGGATTCGGTGCACACGGACTCCACGTCCGCGTCGACGACGACGTCGCCGAGCACCGCTGGACGCCCGACGTGCGCGAGGAGATCCACTCGGTCGCCAAAGCGGTGAGCGTGCTCGCCGTCGGCATCGCCGCCGACGAAGGCGTGGTGTCGCTCGACGCGCCGATCGGGGCCGCGCGGGAACGGGACCTCACGCTCCGACGCCTGCTCACGATGACGAGCGGGATCGACTTTCCGTGGTCACCGACCCTCATGACCGACTGGCCCGACCTCGCGGCGGAGTTCCTGTCCCGCCCCTCCCGGGGCCGCGTCTTCCAATACTCCAACGCCAGCACGTACACCGCGATGCACGTACTGTCCCAGCGCGTCGGCGATGTCGAGGAGTACCTCCGGCCGCGCCTGTTCGCCCCGCTCGGCCTCGAGGACGTCGCGTGGGCCCGATGCCCGATCGGCCGCGTGCTCGGCGGAGAGGGCCTGTCGCTGCGCACCGAGGAGATGGCCCGCCTGGGCCTGCTCCTCCGCGACCGGGGTGACTGGCGCGGGCAGCGTCTGGTCTCGGCCGGGATCGTGGATGCCATGCACGCGGGCTGGGTTGACACGGGCAGCGTCGGAGACGGGTACCGCCGCTACGCGCTGGCCGGGTGGGACGGACCCGGTGCCGCCTGGCGCCTGCAGGGCGCGTACGGCCAGTTGATCGTGTTCGCGGGTGACGCGGTCGTGACGATCAGCGCCGACGACCACGCCGGAGCCGACGCGATCGCGGCGTTCGTTGCCGAGGCCGCGACCCGTCGCTGAGGACCCGCAGCGGGGCCCCAGAGGCGCGGCATCCGGAACCTCCCATCATCACGGTCTGGCGACCATGCCGTGAACGGGTGCGCGTCAGATTGCGCATAGTGCCCAGTGCGCGTAATGTCGCGCGCCGTGACTGAAGAAAGTCGCGAGCCCGGCGTGGAGACGCCGATGGCCAAGCGCATCCTCATCGGCGAGCCTCTGACGT